>OHPC01001037.1_pt1 | contig 13435 bp, 10 predicted proteins | sample 1577631 | NCBI WGS metagenome assembly OHPC01 (sample SAMEA3879560, study PRJEB24766) | human gut metagenome | biome: human-associated habitat; feature: feces | place: USA | collected 1985/1987 | reverse complement strand
CGTATTCAAATTGCAGTGCGTGATGCTAAGACAAACAAAGATATAGATACCATGTATGTGTATCGTATCAAGGACAGCAATGGTCAATATGTAACGGTTGATAAAACAAAAGATATTAACTTCTTGAACTTTGGTCATTATACTGCAGAAATCTTTACGTATGATCGTACAGAAGTGAAATTTGTCAGCAGCTTGACCCAAGAATTTGATTTGACAGAGGATAATAGTTTCCAAACGATTGCTTTTCTTGCCAATACTTTAGAATATGCACCAGTTAGCATCAGCTTTGATCAACCGGTTTCAAAAGCAGCTACGATCGTATTAAAAGGGGCAGATGGTGAAAACTTTGTCTTGCCTGCTGAAAAATATGGTAAAAATGGCTTTGGTAAATCTGTAGCAACTGGTCAATATACCTTGGTTGCAACTCTTCCTACAGGCTATGAACTAGCTGAGGAAGCACCAGTGATCTCAGTTGTCGCAGGGCGCAACAACAATTATCGTATTGGAGTGATCTCAAAAGTGGATCTCTTGGCTGCTGTGAACAACCAAGCAGATGTTACAAAGACAGCGCAATACTTCAATGCCAGTACGGATAAGAAGGAAGCCTATGATCAAGCCTTGCAAGCTGCCCAAGCAGCCTTGACCAACAAGGTTAGTCAAGAGCAAGTCAACCAAGCTCTAGCTAGTCTTGAAGCTGCCAGCCAAGCTTTGGATGGGAAAGATTCAAACGTTGCGGCCTTGAAAGAAGCGATGCAGGCTTACGATGCTACGACTAAAACTGGTCGTTATGCCAATGCCAAAGAAAAAGTACGTCGAGACTACGATCGTGCTTTCCAAACAGTAGCTTTGCTTGCAGTTGATCCAACTGTGAAACAAGAACAAATCAATCAAGCACTTGCTGAGCTTAGCCGTGCAGAAGGAAAATTAAACGGGAAAGCAACTGATTTTTCAAGTCTTGAAAAATACATCAAGGAAGAATTGAAGTTCCAAGAAAAGAATGCGAAATTCATCTATGCTGGAAATGAAGAAAAAGAAGCTTACCTAGTAGCCTTCAAGGATGCACAAACTATCCTTTCAAATCCAGGAGCAAGCCAACAAGATGTGAAAGATGCTTTGACAGCCTTGAAGAATGCCAAGAAAAAACTTCATGGTAAAAAACCAAAAGCTGCAAGACGTCCATAAGAAAAACAACATTGTTTGTTAGCCTAAAATCCGTATGAAACGATTGTTTCATGCGGATTTTAATTTACAAGTCACTAAAAATCTGCTATAATACTAGTCAAGAAAGAAGGGCTTACGGCGTTTTTCTAGCGAGCTTGGGATAGTGAGAGCCAAGTAGAGCAAAGTAAGCAAGTGGCGCTTTCTCTCAGTAAAAATCTGAGTAAAGTAAAATAAAATGAAGTAATAAATTAGGGTGGAACCGCGTTTCTGACGCCCCTAGGTCAAAGGACTTAGGAGCAGAGACACGGTTCTTTTTGTATCCTAAGTCACAAGAAACTTTATGAATAAGGAGTATTCAATGTCAAAAAAACTAACCTTTCACTGCGTTAGTGGCAGAGATCTCCTTACAGTCGGACTGCCCCACGCTCAGCACTAGGGTGCCTGAGCTAGACGCAGTACTAACTCGTCTTGCCTCGTACGATCGACGAGGTAGACTCGTGTCGCAAGAAATTATAGAAAAAGGAGTAAAACATGTCCAAAAAATTGACTTTCCAGGAAATTATCCTTACTTTGCAACAATACTGGAATGACCAGGGTTGTATGCTCATGCAGGCTTATGATAATGAAAAAGGTGCGGGAACAATGAGTCCATATACCTTCCTTCGTGCCATTGGTCCTGAGCCATGGAATGCGGCTTATGTAGAGCCATCACGTCGTCCGGCAGACGGTCGTTACGGGGAAAACCCAAACCGTCTTTACCAACACCACCAGTTCCAAGTGGTTATGAAACCATCACCATCAAACATCCAAGAACTCTACCTTGAGTCATTGGAAAAATTGGGGATCAATCCTTTGGAGCACGATATCCGCTTCGTTGAAGACAACTGGGAAAACCCATCAACTGGTTCAGCTGGTCTTGGTTGGGAAGTTTGGCTTGACGGTATGGAAATCACTCAGTTCACCTACTTCCAACAAGTTGGTGGATTGGCAACTGGTCCGGTAACTTCTGAGGTCACTTACGGTTTGGAACGTTTGGCTTCTTACATCCAAGAAGTAGATTCTGTTTACGATATTGAGTGGGCTCCAGGCGTTAAATACGGAGAAATCTTCCTTCAACCAGAATATGAACACTCAAAATACAGTTTTGAAGTTTCTGATCAAGATATGCTTCTTGAAAACTTCGAAAAATTTGAAAAAGAAGCAGGACGTGCTTTGGAATTGGGCCTTGTTCACCCAGCCTATGACTACGTTTTGAAATGTTCACACACCTTCAACTTGCTTGACGCTCGTGGTGCTGTTTCTGTTACAGAACGTGCTGGCTACATTGCCCGTATCCGTAACTTGGCCCGTGTCGTAGCCAAAACCTTCGTCGCAGAACGTAAAAAACTTGGTTACCCACTTCTTGACGAAGCCACACGCGCAAAACTCCTAGCAGAAGAGGAAGAATAAAAAGAGTTACAAGAATGGAAAATGGGCAAACAAAGTGAGCCCACATGGCTACCCAGAGGCAAGTCGAAGACTTGCTAAAGGGATAGGCACCGCCGTACTGGTATATGGGGAATTTTGAAACGTTAGGTTCAAAAATCAGTTAGCTAAATCCACTTTGATGAGACTGTTGGAAATCTATGTCAAGGAGACACCAGATTTCCATACAGCCTCACAAAGTTAGTTAGCAACGTCCCCAGTACCTAAGGCGCCTATCAAAAAAAGAATTTTGTAAAGGAAGAAACATGACAAAAAACTTATTAGTAGAACTTGGACTTGAAGAATTGCCAGCCTACGTTGTCACACCAAGTGAAAAACAACTCGGGGAGAAAATGGCAGCCTTCTTGGATGATAACCGTCTCTCATACGAAAGCATTCAAACCTTCTCAACACCACGCCGTTTGGCAGTCCGTGTCATTGGCTTGGCTGAACAACAATCTGATTTGACAGAAGATTTTAAAGGACCTTCTAAGAAAATCGCCTTGGATGCAGATGGAAACTTCTCAAAAGCGGCGCAAGGGTTCGTTCGTGGAAAAGGCTTGACCGTTGATGATATCGAATTCCGTGAAGTCAAAGGCGAAGAGTACGTTTATGTCACGAAACACGAAGCTGGAAAACCAGCTAAAGAAGTTTTGGCTGGCGTTCCAGAAGTGCTTGCTTCATTGACCTTCCCTGTCAGCATGCACTGGGCTAACAACACATTTGAATACATTCGCCCTGTTCACACTTTGGTTGTCCTTTTGGGCGACGAAGCACTTGACCTTGATTTCTTGGATATCAAGTCAGGTCGTGTGAGCCGTGGACACCGTTTCCTTGGACATGAAGTGGAAATTACTAATGCGGATTCTTATGAAGAAGACCTTCGTACCGTTTACGTGATTGCGGATAGCAAAGAACGTGAAAACATGATTCGTGAGCAAATCAAAGCTATCGAAGCAGAACAAGGCGTTCAAGTCCAAATCGAAGAAGGACTTTTGAATGAAGTCTTGAACTTGGTCGAATACCCAACTGCCTTTATGGGAAGTTTTGATACTAAGTATTTGGATGTTCCAGAAGAAGTTTTGGTGACATCAATGGAAACGCACCAACGTTACTTTGTTGTACGTGACCTTGATGGTAAACTTAAACCAAACTTCATCTCAGTTCGTAATGGTAACGCTGAGCACTTGGAAAATGTCATCCGAGGAAATGAAAAAGTCTTGGTGGCACGTCTTGAAGATGGTGAATTCTTCTGGCGTGAAGACCAAAAATTGAAGATTGAAGACCTCGTTGCTAAATTGGCGAACGTGACCTTCCATGAAAAAATTGGTTCTCTTTCAGAACACATGGCGCGTGCGGGTGTTATTGCAGCGTCACTAGCTGAGCAAGCTGGTTTGACTGCTGAAGAAACGGCAGCCGTTGCTCGTGCAGCTGAAATCTACAAATTTGACCTCTTGACTGGTATGGTCGGAGAGTTCGATGAATTGCAAGGAATCATGGGTGAAAAATACGCCCTCCTCGCTGGTGAAGATGCTGCGGTTGCGACAGCTATCCGTGAGCACTACCTTCCTGATTCAGCAGACGGAGTCCTTCCTGAAACCAAGGTTGGTGCCATCCTTGCCCTTGCAGATAAACTGGATACCCTTCTTTCCTTCTTCTCGGTAGGTTTGATTCCATCAGGTTCCAATGACCCTTATGCACTTCGTCGTGCAACACAAGGGATTGTTCGTATCTTGGATGCTTTTGGTTGGCATATCCCTATGGATGAGTTGATTGACAGCCTTTACGGACTTTCATTTGATAGTCTTTCATATGACAATCAAGCAGAAGTCATCAACTTCATCAAAGCGCGTGTGGACAAGATGATGGGACGCACTTCAAAAGATATCAAAGAAGCCGTTCTTGCTGGTTCAAACTTTGTCGTGGCTGATATGCTTGAAGCAGCTGACGCCCTCTCAGAAGCTGCTAAGACTGATGGTTACAAGGCAGCTGTTGAGTCACTTTCTCGTGCCTTCAACTTGGCAGAAAAAGCGGATGCTTCAGTGACAGTCGATGCTAGTCTCTTTGAAAACGACCAAGAAAAAGCCCTTGCTAAAGCGATTGAAGAGCTTGAATTGACAGGTTCAGCAAGTGACAAATTGGCACAGCTCTTCGCTCTTAGCCCAGTCATCGATGCCTTCTTTGACAACACTATGGTCATGGCAGAAGATGAAGCGGTTAAAAACAACCGTTTGGCCCTTCTTGCAGGTCTTGTAGCCAAAGCCAAAGCTGTTGCAGCTTTCAACCAATTGAACACAAAATAATGATCTGGTAACAGGTAGGAAGTAGGTTTTATTATGACACCTGAAAAAATCGCTCGTATCAATGAGCTTGCTAAAAAGAAAAAAACCGAAGGTTTGACTCCAGAAGAAGAAGTGGAGCAAGCAAAACTTCGTGAAGAATACATTGAAGGTTACCGTCGCTCAGTTCGTCACCATATCGAAGGAATTAAAGTGGTTGACGAAGAAGGTAACGATGTGACACCTGAAAAACTACGTCAAGTACAACGTGAAAAAGGTTTGCATGGCCGTAGCCTCGATGATCCTGAATCATAATAACGATGTACAAGGGTTTGGAATTTTTCCAAGCCCTTGTTTTGAAGTATAAAATTCTGAATATTCTGTATAAAATTGACCAATTATTTCAAAAATGGTAAAATGTAAGTTATGTTAAAAAATGGCATGATTCAATGAGTCGTGCTCAATAGAATTGGAGTGAAAAAAATGTCGCAAAAGCAACATCATAAAGACGACGACAACCAGACTGAGAATGGGATGGTTCGTGGTCTTCAAAACCGTCACGTCCAGCTGATTGCCATCGCTGGTACAATCGGTACAGGTCTCTTCCTCGGGGCAGGGCGTTCTCTCTCCCTAACAGGACCTTCAATCATCTTAGTATATATACTAACTGGTATCTTCATGTATCTTATGATGCGAGCGATCGGTGAGATGCTCTATATGGATCCTGACCAGCACACCTTTATCAACTTTATTACCAAATACCTTGGTAAGGGCTGGGGATTCTTCTCGGGTTGGTCTTACTGGGTATCACTGATATTCCTCGGGATGGCAGAAATTACGGCAGTATCAACCTATGTGCAATATTGGTTCCCAAGTTGGCCTGCCTGGCAGATACAGATCATCTTCCTGATTATCTTGAGTTCGGTTAATCTGATTGCAGTTAAGATTTTCGGGGAAGTTGAGTTTTGGTTTGGGATGATCAAGATTGTCACCATTCTTGCCTTGATAGCTACAGGGATATTTATGGTAGCAACTAACTTTGAAACGCCAGCTGGACATGCGAGCCTTATTAACATCACACAAGGTTTCCAGATGTTCCCTAAAGGTTGGGTGAGCTTTGTCATGACCTTCCAAATGGTCTTCTTTGCCTACCAAGCCATCGAATTTGTAGGGATTACAACATCTGAGACAGCAAATCCACGTAAGGTGTTGCCAAAGGCAATCAAGGAGATTCCGATTCGTATTGTCATTTTCTATGTGGGTGCCCTCATTGCCCTCATGGCTATCTTCCCATGGCAAAAACTTCCAGTTAATGAATCACCGTTCGTAACGGTCTTCCAAATGGCTGGTATCAAGTGGGCAGCGGCTTTCATTAACTTTGTTGTTTTGACAGCAGCGGCTTCATCATTGAACTCAACGCTTTATTCTACAGGTCGTCACCTTTTCCAAATTGCTAAGGAGACACCAAATAGTAAAGTCATGAAAGCTTTGAAGCTAGATACCTTGTCACGCAATGGTATTCCTTCACGTGCTATCATTGTTTCAGCCATTGTAGTATGTGTTTCAGCCTTCATCAACGTCTTACCCGGTGTATCTGATGCTTTCGCTTTGATTACGGCATCATCATCAGGTGTCTACATTGCCATCTATATCTTGACCATGCTTGCTCATCTCAAGTACCGTAAATCTCAAGAGTTTATGGCTGATGGTTTCCTTATGCCAGCCTACAAGATTCTTAATCCATTGACTATCCTTTTCTTTATCTTCGTCTTTGTTTGTCTCTTCTTGCAAAAGTCAACAGTTGTCGGAGCTATTGGAGCAGCCATCTGGATTGTCGTATTTAGTATCTATAGTAACTGGAAACACAGTAAATAAATCAATCTAGCTCACCTTTATGGTGAGTTTTTTAGTCGCAAAAAAAAGGACACAAGGTGTCCCAGTTATTAGTTATGCAATACTTTCTTGTCTTCCATGGTTAAAGAAACCGCTTAAGAGGTCCTTACTACGATGGAAAATAGCGGGCTTGTGATCGTTGTGCGAACGACCATTAACATCAAGTTTAGCCCATTCAAGAGCCTGGTGGGCATTTCGGTCTGAGACTGTAGATGTCCCAATATAGCTGTAGATGCCTGCCTGAGCGAGAATAAAACCTTGCAGTTGGCGAATATGTTCATCATTGAGTGTTTCGGAAAAATGAATCTTAACTGTCTTATAAGTTAAAGATTGGACAGACTCAACGATAGGTGAATCTGCTAAGAGGTGCAAAAGTTCTTGATGCTTAGTAAAGGACTTATCATAGTCCATTGGAAGAATTATAGTATGGGTAATCCAATCTTCTAAGTTGGCTTTAGCCTTTTTACTAAGACCTCTTGCTGTGATACTAAGGTTATCTATATTGAAAGGAAGTTGGTCGATGTGAGCAGTATTTGAACCATATACCTTTCTGAAAAGCGGTGTACTTGATAGAATATGTCCAGTAGGAGAAATAATAGCTAAGGCAGTTTCCTTGGTTTGGTAACCAAGTTCGTGGCATTCCATGCTAGCGTATGTATCTTTAAATTCAATAATTGCACTTGTTTTCATCGTGTAACTCTCTTTCTGTTAGTTTATAAACTAACAATAGTTTATCATGACTTATTATCTTGGTCAAGATTTTACCTCAAAAAACAAAAAATATTTTTGTAAGGGCTTGCAAAAATATTTGAACTCTGATATTATATAACCATAGCAAAAGGATTGTTACTGGTCAGCAGGCAAAACCTAGATAAATACGAAAAACTAATGGGAGTAGTGTATACTCACCCTAATTGGTTCTTGGTATTTATTTAGGTTTTTTTCGTTGAAAAAGCCTCGAAAGAACTAAAATCCTAGAAAAGAAAGGAGCCCTTATGGCTATATATACTGAATTAGCTGAAGACATTCTCAAACACGTTGGTGGTAAGCAAAATGTCAATAGCTTAAAACATTGTGTGACACGTTTGCGCTTTGATTTGAAAGATGAGTCTAAAGCAGATGATGACTACCTTAAGAACCGTGATGGTGTTGTTACTGTTGTTAAGGCAGGTGGTCAATATCAGGTGGTTATCGGTAACCATGTCCCTGATGTTTATGCGGAGGTTCTCCAAGTTGGCGGTCTTCCAGCAGGTGGTAGTCTTGATATTGATGAAGGTGATGCGCCTAAAGGGAATCTTTTTGACCGCTTTGTATCTTTGGTTTCAAGTATTTTTCAACCTTTCCTTGGACCTTTGGCCGCGGCCGGGATTATCAAGGGTGTAGTTGCTATCATGGCAGCATGTGGTCTGTCAGCTGCAACAAGTCCTATTTATGTCATCTTGAATGCAGCAGGAGATGGTTTCTTCCAGTTCTTGCCAATCTTAATTGCTTTGACATCTGCTCGTCGTTTCAAGGTTAATGAGTTTACAGCTATTGCGATTGCAGCGGCACTTGTTTATCCTGATATTGCTACGCTGGTGACTGCTCTTCAGAAAGCTGGTCAAGGTCATGTTCTAGGAGTTATTCCTTTTGCACTTCCTGCAGGAGGTTACCTCTCAACTGTAATGCCTTCTATCTTGGCAATTTGGGTGGCTTCATACATTCAAAAATTCTTTACTAAGATTACTCCAGATGTCATTAAAGTCTTCGTAGTGCCTTTCTTTACATTACTCATTACTGTCCCATTAACATTCTTGGTGGTAGGACCAGTTGCCAATACTTTCTCTAATGGATTGACAAGCCTTTTCCAAGCAATCATGAACTTTAATCCGATTGTCTTTGGTTTTATACTTGGTATTTTGTGGCAAGTCTTGGTTATGTTCGGAATGCACTGGGCACTTGTTCCTCTTGCAATCTTAGATGTGGCAACAAACGGAAGTTCAAGTATTCTTTCAGCAGCACTTTTCCCATGTTTCACGCAAACAGGTGTATTGGGAGCTATCATGCTTAAGACAAAAGAAGAAAAAGTACGTACCATCTCTATGCCAGCATTTGTTTCATCTATTTTTGGGGTTACAGAACCTGCTATCTATGGGGTAACTCTTCCAATGAAAACGCCATTCTATATTTCATGTGGTGTTTCAGGACTTATGGGGGCTGTCATGATGGCCCTAGATATTAAGGCGTATTCAATAGGTGGTCTGGGTGTCTTTGTCTTCCCAAGCCTTATTGGGCCTGACGGTAACCTTTCTAAAGTTATCTTTGCCATTATTATTGCCATTGTGGGTGGTGTTCTTGCCTTCCTCATCCAACTCTTTGTACGAGTACCAAATCTATACGGTGGTGGATCAGCTAAGGGTGAAGAAAAAGCTGAAGAAGCTGCACCTGCTCCTAAAGAAATTCAACAAGAAATCATTGCTAGCCCACTTATTGGGAATATTGTCCCACTTGACCAAGTTCCTGACCAAGTCTTTGCTTCAGGAGCTATGGGTAAAGGTATCGCTATTGATCCTACCGATGGTATTGTTGTTGCACCAACTAAGGCAACGGTTAATTTAGTCTTCCCTACCGGCCATGCTATTGGTTTGACAACTGAAAATGGTGCAGAGCTTCTCATCCATATTGGTATGGACACTGTTTCTCTTGCTGGAAAAGGGTTCAAGACCTATGTGGAAGCAGGGGATGTCGTAGAAGCGGGTCAAAAACTTATAGAATTTGACCTAGCAACTATCCGAGACGCTAAATTACCAGTTATCACACCAGTCATTGTAACCAATACAGCTGACTTTGATGATGTCTTAACAACTAAAGAAGCTCGTGTTAACACTGGTGATTATCTCCTCACCGCTGTTAAATAAAAAAGAAATCCGAGAATCAGCTTCTCGGATTTTTGCTTATTTGAATTTGTAGTCTTTAACGACTTCAACAGAATTGACCGTTACATTTTCTTTTGGTTTGCTGTTGTCATCGACTTCAAGATTGCCAATGGTATCAACGACATCCATGCCTTTGATGACTTGACCAAAGACGGTATATTTAGTATCGCCAGCTGGGTAACCACCTTTTTTGTAGGCGTCAATGATAGGTTTTGGATAGCCAGCATTTCCTAGCTGTTTGCTTTGATCATCCTTGTTTTGAACAATGTAGAATTGGCTGCCGTTTGACTCTTTAGCACCAGTATTAGCCATAGCAAGTGCGCCACGGATGTTGTATAGGAATGGTGTAGGCTCAACAGCGAAACCTTTCTTCCAGATAGATTCTCCGCCAGTACCGTCACCCTTAGGGTCACCACTTTGAATCATGAAGTCCTTGATTACACGGTGGAAGGTGAGCCCATCATAGTATTTGTCCTTGGCATGCTTCAAGAAGTTTTCAGAAGCCTTAGGAGCAAGTGTAGGGAAGAGTTTGACTGTGATATCACCCTTTGAAGTGTGGAGGATAACCTCAGCTTCGTCCTTGCCAACCTTGTCTGACAACTGTGGAAAGGCATCTTTTCCAGATTTTTGAGCCTTTTCTAATTGTTTAGTGAATATCTTGTTATCAACATAGGCATCTCCACGAACGGCGCGTGAGATGTTCTCACGAAAGGCAAAACCTAGGCCTGCGATAACAAGTACAATAATTAATGGAATGTACTTTTTAATGTTTTTCATATATAACTCCTTTGGTGCATTATACCTACTATTGTAGCAGAAAAAAACCTTTTGGGAAACGGTTAACAGAGGTCTTTAAATATGGTAGAATGGAACTATCAACAAGAAAATGAACACGGGACTAGATATAGGGAAAGGTTGCCTCAAGTTATAAAGTGAGGTCGGACTTTTTAAGGGACATATGCTACTTGCTCTTATCAGAGAGAGGTGTCTAGATCCTGACTATAGAAAACTTCGCCAAGTCGAAGGGATCTCTTGTTTAGATTTCTTGATAAAAGGAGATTTTTATGTCAACTAAAGCAGAATGGGCTGAACTCTTTGAGTCGGTACATGGGCGTAAGCCTAGCCCCCAAGAATTTTTGGACGCTAAAGCAGCTGACTTTGATACAAGTGCTTTGGCTGCTCAAGCAGCATCTGTAGAAGCACCAGCTAATGAACCTGTCGCTGAAGAAGTAGAGACAGAACCAGTTGCTACTGAAAAAGTCACAGAACAAGATGACATCGCAGATGTGGCTGAAACAGCTGAAGATGCTGTCGCAGAACAAGCAAGCAGTGAATCACCAGTTGGTGCAGAAGCTTTCTCAGAAGCACCTGTGCAACAACCAACCCCACAATTTGATTCAAGCATGTTTGAAAAGGCACCTATCTCTTCAGCTCAAGGATTTGGAACAGTTCCTAATCCAGCAGCAGCTGGCTCAGCAGATAAACCTCTCTTCAATCTTATCTTGCCAATCGTTGCGATTGCACTTTCAGTAATCTTTGCAATCTTGGCATGGTTTGTAGGTCCTGCTTGGCTCTTCATCATCTTGACAGTTCTCGCAGTTGCAGTGGCAGTTGTTTCACTTGTCTTTAGCCTTAAATCAAGCAAGAAATTGCTTTCAATCATCGCAACAGGTGTTGCTGGTCTCATGCTCTTTGTTTCTATTGGTGGTTTGATTTTCCAAATCTCTCAAAACTCTAGTGACAACACAAGCTCAAGCAAGACATCAAAAGTTGCTGATAAAGACGATGATGACGCTGACAAAAAAGATGATGACAGCGATTCAAAATCTGACTCTAAATCTGATTCTAAATCTGATTCAAAAGGTGATAGCACTGACGTCAACGATTACATTGACAAAAATGCTAAATTTGATTGGAATGAATCTAAGTTCAAGAAGTTGAAAGCAGGTAAGGATACCGTTAAGTCTATCATCAAGACTTATGGTAAGGCTTCTGATGCACAAATCTCTGGTGATGAGATGAAGTTGAATTACTCTGGTAAAGACTATGGTGAAAGTGTTTACCTAAACTTTAAGAAACAATATGACGGTACATTTATCTTGTCATATGCTTCAGGTAGATTCCCTCAAGATAAGGTAGAAGTTGATCGCTCTTACAAAGCTGACTGGACAAAAGAACAGTTTGATGCTCTCAATAAGGGTGATTACACTGATCCATCAAACGGTACGAAACTTGAAGATATCGTTAAGGATCACCCTAAAGCTTCAAGTGCAGAATACACAATCTCAACATCTCGTCAAGGTGAATTCAAAAAAGAAATGAGTATTTCTTATAGTGACTATGAGGCTGGAGATGGTAAACTCAAGAGTGTTTACTTGTCATTTGATACCAAAGAAGATGACGATACGTTCTACCTTACTTATAAATCAGGTCCAGATGGCGAGGATTAATTAAGGAACAGGAGGGGAGACCTTCCTGTTTTTTCTTGATAAAAGGAGAAAACTATTGAGATTTTTAAATTATACATTCGAGCAAAGTCAGTCTCTTGTCACTAAGGAGACCGTAGAAAAGCTCAATCAAAAAGGAAGCTGGAAACGATTTATTGGCTTGTTTATCACTTCAATTGTTATTTATTTCTTCTCTATTATCACACCACTGTCTTTAGATTCTAATGTACTGCCATTTCGCACTTTTAAGAGGTAATATTCTCCTCGTTGCATAATGAAATGGGGCGTTGCACCCTAGTTTTTAAAGGAGTTGCGCATATTTTACTATTCGTTGCGTGCTTTTACTCATGGGTCTTGATAAATTTAAAGTAACAAATTTGAGGAGGTATTCTTAATGTTACAATTTATTAAGAAAAACAAAGCTAATTTTATATGGGTGCTTATTTTTGGATTAATGGGACTGATACTGAGACCTTTAGTTAATTTATTGGTTAATTTATCAAACGAATATCCGTGGGTTACGAGAATTTTACTGTTTCTATTACTTATTGCCGCTTACTTTATTCATAAACATCCTCTCTATATACTATTAATAGTAATTTTGCTAGCAGAACCTTTTATAAAAGAATAAAAATAAGCCAGGGGTATTAAAATGGACATTGCTACGTTGATTAAAGAATATAGAACTAAAACAGGTATGACTCAGCAAGAACTTGCAGATAAAGTATTTGTTACTCGTCAGACCATTTCTAAATGGGAATTAGGAAAAAGTGAACCTGATAATGTTTCACTGGATTTATTATTTAAAGAGATGAATATTGAAAAAGAATCTCAAAAAGGCATTAAAGCTAATTTAATTAGCAGAAAAAATATTTTACTTACAATAATTGCCGTTTTATTCTCTCCATCGATACTTATTATTAGACTATTGGTAGTTAAAATAGGCAAGATAGAAAATAAAAGATTAGTCATTTTGATTAATACCTTTCTCTTTGTAATAATCGGCATTTATATGAAGAGTTTAAAGGATAATGTATACTTTGTTTTCTTGGGAATTATTGCAATATCTTATAGCCTTTATAGTTTTTATAAGCTTAGTTTGGAAATCAAAAAGGATTAGATACTTAGCTATACATATAAATATAAAAAACTACTCTTACTAATAATAAACTGTATATATGTGCAAGATTTATAAAGGATGGAGTTATGTCAGTAATCTACTCAAAAGTAAAAATGTCAAATAATATTTTTGAAGCTTGTAAATTGGTAAGAAGCT
>OHPC01001004.1_pt1 | contig 13754 bp, 4 predicted proteins | sample 1577631 | NCBI WGS metagenome assembly OHPC01 (sample SAMEA3879560, study PRJEB24766) | human gut metagenome | biome: human-associated habitat; feature: feces | place: USA | collected 1985/1987 | reverse complement strand
GTTTCGCCAGCATTTACAGAACCAGTGTTAGGAAGTTCTTTCTTATCTTCTGCTTTCACAGCTGTAGTATCAGAATTTTCACGCGGTGAATTTCCAGGTGTTCCAACTTTAGCTGGGATTGGGAAATCAGGAGCTGTTTTTTCAGGTCTTGATGGCGCTGGATTTTCTTTATTTGATTCAGGTAATTTACCTTCATTTAATTTTGATAAATCAAACTCAGGTTTTTCTTCAGTAGTAGCTGCTTCAGCAGCATTCACACCTCCGTTGAACTCTGGAACTTCGTTAACAGCAGCTTCTACAAAATTTGCTCCACCTTTGAACTCAGGAAGTTCAGGTTGAATAAGAGGTTCACCTTTTGAAGATTCTATCTTATTTTCTGCTGGTGCTTCACCTTCTGGTTTAGCTGGCTCAGTTGGAGGTGTTGTATCATTCACTCCGCCGTTGAATTCTGGATTATTAGGTTGGGTAGGAGCATTGTCATCATTTACTCCACCATTGAACTCTGGAGTTGCTGGTGTTGTGGGCGCTTCTTCATCGTTTACTCCACCTGTGAATTCAGGTTTTTCTTCAGCTGTTGGAGCATCAGCAGGATTTACCCCACCATTGAATTCTGGAGCATTAGGAACCGTTGGAACCTCATCCGCTTCCTTAGCAGGCTCAGTAGTTGCTTCATCATCATTTACGCCACCTCTGAAGTCTTTAGGTTCTTCGCCTTTAGGAACTTCTTTTAAGTTTTCGATATAACCTAAAGTTGCGTTGTAATCGTCAGTTAGTTCATCAATTGCATCTTTGTAAGCTTTTACTGCTTCGTTAACTTCGTCGAATTTAGCTTGAGCTTCATCAGCGGCAGTTTTAGCAGAAGCAACAGCAGCTTCTAATCTAGTTACAGCATCTTGTAATCCATCTTGGATAGATTGTTCAGCATTATTTTTCTTAGCTGTTTCAAGAGCAGCTTTAGCTTTTTCTAAAGTTTCTTTTTGTTTATCTAATGTAGCATTTTTTTCTTCTACTGCTTTAGCTTTTTCAGTAGCATCAGCTTTATCTTTATCAGCTACTTTAGTTAATTTTTCAATTTTTTCAGCTATATCATCAGCGATATCTTGAAGTTTTTTAACGATTGGTTTAGAAGCTTCTTTGTTGTAAGCAGCGTCTAATTTTTCTTTATCAGCAGCTGGAAGCTCAGATAGATCTTTACCTTCTTGTTTTGTAGCACCGATTTCGTCAGCTTGAGGATCTTGATTTTTATTAGCTTCAGCAGTCGCATTTTGATTTTCTAATTCTTTAAGAACATCTCCTGCAGTTAAGTCTCCTTTTTCAACTGCAGCTAAAATATCTTCTTTACCTAATGCTTTTTTAGCTTCTTCTTTATTTGTAATATTAGCATCAGCATCGATATCTTTTTCAAATTGATCTAATGCATCTTTAAGAGCAGTTCTAGTTTCAGATTCTTCTTTTTTAAGTTCTTCAACTTTTGCTTTAGCTTTGTCTGCTTCTGCTTTGGCTTTAGTCAATTCAGCTTCTGCGTCAGCTTTAGCTTTATCGGCTTCATCTTTTTTAGTTTGAGCAGCTTTTACATCTTCAGCTTCTTTAGTAGCTTTAGCTGTAGCTTCTTCAACTTTTTTAGCTTCTTCAGCAACTTTTTTCTCTAATTCAGCAACCTTAGCATCCGCTTCTGCTTTGGCTTCAGCAGCTTTTTCAGCTTCTGTTTTTTCTGCTGGTTTAGCTGGTTCTTCTTCTTTTGGCTTAGCTGGTTCGCTAGCTTCTTTTTCTTTAGCAGCTTTTACTTCTTCTAGAGTTTTGTTGTACTCATCAGTAAGTTTGTTAAGTTCTTCAGCGTAAGCTTGAGTATCAGAAGCAGCTTTATCGAATGCATCTTGTGCAGCATCTTTAGCTTTTTCGATAGCTTTAACAGCTTTCTCTAATGAAGCAACGATTTCAGCATCAGAACCATTATCTTGAGCTGATTTTAATGCTTCTTTGGCTTCTTTTAATGTATCTTCTTGTTTTTTAAGAACTTCCGCTTTTTTATCTTCTTCAGCTTTTAATGCATCAGCATCTTCTTTAAGCGCATCAACATTTTCACCTAAATCATCAGCTTTATCTTGAAGTTTTTCTGATGCTGGACGAGCAGCATCTGCTTTTTCAGCTTTTTCGATTCCAGCTTTAACGTCTTCTGGAAGTTGATCTTTAGATTTAGCTTCAGCTGGAGTTGTTGATGTATTACCAGCAGTATTACTGTCGTTTTCTAATTCTTTAAGAAGATCACCAGCTTTTAAATCACCAGATTCAATAGCTTTTAATAATCCTTCTTTGTCAACTAATTCTTTAGCAGCTTTTTTAGCAGCTTCTTTATTAGTAATTTTTGGATCATTTGCGATTGATTCTTCTAATTGATCTAAAGCTTTTGATAGAGCATCTTTAGAATCAGCTTCTTCTTTCTTAGCATCTTCTTCTTTTTTAGCTTCTTCTTTAGCTTTAGCGTCAGCTTCAGCAGCTTGTTCTTTAGCAGCAGCTAATTCATCGTCAGCAGTTTTTTTAGCTTTTTCAGCTTCAGTTTTTGCGACTTCAGCATCAGCAGCTTCTTTTGTCTCAGCTTCTAGTTTAGTGTTTGCTTCGTTAGCTGCAGTAGTAGTTGTGTCTACTTTTGCTTGAGCTTCAGTAACTTTTTCTTCTTTAGCTTTAGCGTCAGCTTCAGCTTCTTTAATCTCTGGACTTGTCACTTCTGATTTAGAAGTGTCAGTAGCTCCAGTTTCGGCAGGCTGAGTAGCTGCTGGTCGAGCTGGAGTAGTAGCAGTATTAGTTGCTGTATTAGTAGAATCATCAGCTTTTACAACTGACGGTTGAGATGCAGCAAGCGCAGCACCTAAAACAGCTACACTAGCCAAGCTTGTTAAAATGATTTTCTTTCTATTCATTTTGAAATCCCTTTCATAAAATCATATTCGGGCTCATTATAACGCTTTCTAAAAAGATAATCAAGTAATAGTTATTTTATTTATACAATTATATACTTATGTTAATTTTCAAATACACCTCTCATAGCAGAAAAAGAAAGCCCGTTTTATAAGCTTTCTTTTCATTATTTACATTTTCGATGGTAAATTTTACACTTTTAAACCCACTCACCGTTGGCATTTACTGTATAACCATTGATTGTAGTGCTTACTGCAAGGGCTCCTGAACTATAAGCATAGTACCATTTACCATCTACTTGGAACCAACCGGTCTTCATAGCGCCTGAATTATCAAGATAATACCAACTACCACCTTGTTTCAACCAACCAGTTTTCATTCCATCTTCTTTAGAGAAATAATGTTTCTCATCAACAGTAATATCACCCGTTAGACGAACACCTTCTTTGACATAGTAAGTTTTATCATCGATTTTAACAAAACCAGTTTTCTTCTCACCATCTTCTACAAAATAATAAGTCTTATCAGCAACTTTTACAAAGCCTAACTTTTTAACACCATCTTTTTCATCTATAGCTTTGTCTTAATCTTGATCTTTTTTCTTTAATCCAAGAAACGCACCTAAGGTAAACATTATTCCGGCAACTAATGACATGAAGACTTCACTAACTGTTCCGGTTTTTGGCAACCTATCATTGTTAGTAGTTGATTTACTATCAATATTGGTATGTTTATTATCTATGTTCTCTGGTTCATTAAGATAAACTTCCTTCTTATTTTCAAAGTTTTTATCATTTTCATCAGGAACTGTAGCTGTGACATCCTTAGTTGAATCAGATTTGTGTGAATGATTTTCTCTTTGTAAATCCTCCTTTTTGTAATTTTCATCTAACTGACTATGATTTGCTTGCACGTTATCTTTCTTTTTCGATACATCAAAAGTAGGTTTATTTTCCTCCTCCTTTTTCTCCTCTATTTTCTTGAATACAGGTTTTATAAGGGTATCTTTTGATACATTAATAACATAGCCAGCGTCTTTTTTCCCTTCGACACCAGAAATTTCCCAGCCATCAAATTGATATCCTTTTTCTAATTCACCCTTATAGACAGGTAAAATGAAATCTTCTTCCGACACTATCGTTGAACTCATTTCTTTTCCATTTTGAATGGTCACAGTTACCGTATGAGGTTTTAGTTCGCTTACCTCTCCCGTATCTTTGTTTAAAATGAATTCTTTTACGGTTGTATTTCTTGCAAAATCTTTTACAACAATCTTAATGTTTAGTGTCTTATCTGTTAGTTGTTTAATATCATCAAATGATTTATATTCTTTTCCATTTACATAAATATGTTTGTCTTGAATCTCACCATCGAATCCATTATTTCTTTTATCATTGATATTAAAGACTACAGATTTTCCGTCAGCATATTCAATACTAGTATTTCCCTTAGGATTAATGTTTACTTCTGGTTTAACATTATCATATAAAAATTGATAGTGTACTCCAACCGCTTTCGCATTCAAATCGCTATAGCCAGTTTGAAGATAAACATTTCCATCCATATCTGTTACCTTATCTGGGAATCCATTTGCTTTATAGTCTTTCATTCCCCAGTCCATGATGTCACCGTCTTTAACATTAAGCTTAATGTTAAAATCTCTAGTGTTATCAGTGTGTAAATCTCCGTAGATTAAATAATTATCTACAACCGATTCATTAACTCTCAACTCCCAGTTAAAACCACCCTTATCAGAAATCTTACCTCTTAAATAAAATTCTGGATTTCGCACATAAATTTTATTAGATTTAGATGGATTAAAGTAGTTCTTGTCCATTGAAAGATTTACTGGTTTGGTATCAATAAATAACATAGAGCCATCTTCTTTTATAGCTTCTACGTTGGACCTATCCTCCCCATGATACTCTTTAGCATCTTTACCAAATAATACCAGTTTAGAAGAATCTGTTACAAGATTTCCATCTTTATCGATTGCCTCCCCTTTATCATTCATTTTAAAGGTAAACACTTGATATTTTACAATGTTAAAGCCATCCAAAGCCGACATTAATACTGATTGAGTACTTCTTCCATCTTCAACATTTCTACTATCAGCATAAATTATTTTTTCTGATAGGACTCTTAGATTAGGATTGGCCTTTTGTATTTTTGCTATATCTTCCTGGCTATAAACTCCATTTCCTTCTAACATATCCGTTTTTCCAGGATTATAGGTAGTCACTTTTAGTGCATAGCCTTTTCTTAGAATGATGTTATCCTTTAACAGATATTGTTGTTTTTCTGAATCAGAATAGATTTTACCAGATTCCATTTCCGTTAAATTGTTTGGTTTGTTCTTTGAAAGATCACCTTCTCCTAATTCTATAACATTCCCATAACTTGATGCATAGGGATATTCTGTTTTAGTTTCCTTATTTTTTTCAGGCATTCTAATTTTAGTTTCAGCTTTTATCTGATCATCATCTGTAACAAAGAATCTCATATCTCCTGCAAAAGCTAATCCATCCACACTATCATTAATATTAGCGTATAAATCAAATGTCATCGTTTTTGAGTGGGAATCATACTTAGTCGTTTTGATTTCTATAGATTTATAGTTATTGCCGTAATATACCTTGGCATTTTTAGAAACATTACTTATCTTTCCAAGAATTTCAAAGTGTCCATCTTTAGACGGGCTTAGAACACCATAAATTTTTGATTTGATTTCGTCAAGTTTTTCAGTTTCATATTGTAAGGCACTACCATCGTCATAAGCAATGATATTTCCCTTATCATCGTATTTATAATCGTATTCCTCTGTTCTCTTACCAGTTTCACTTGTAAAGTCATCAACTTCTCTAAATTTCTTTTTAATGAGATTTTTTAAGTCTTTACTTTCAAAATCTCTAATTGTTGAAATGGATTTATTGATAGTCAAGCTAGATTTTTCTTCGATAGACTCTTCATTTTCATGATGATGTTCTACCTCAGTTGTCTCTTTGTTTAGGCTATCATCTTTAACATTTTTTAAATTCTTAAATTTAGATTCAGGAATTTCTCCAAGTTTTTGGTATTTAGATGAATCTTGATCCGGATCTACTAGATAATAGGAAATCATCCCCTTTTCATCAGCATGATCAGCAAATTTAATTCTATGAATCTTTGTGAAATTGCTAGAGCCATCTAATGCAATGACTTCAATGATTTTTCCTCTTAAATCTCCTGCACCATTAATTTCATAAATGGTATTTCCGTCTTTGTCAAGTTTTCTATTTCTTCCTTGACCCTCACCTGCATAAGTTACTTCAAGATTTTTCTCAACATCTCCATCTTCATTAACAAGAGCAGCTCCTGCATACCAAACTTCGTTTGCAATCTCTTCAAATTTTTCAGGATGTTCTTTTTGATCTCTCGCAAATAGGGTTTCATTCTTGTATTGATCTTTTACCTTGTGATAAGTATCCTTTGTAATCAACTTAATTTTTTCAGGATTTGAAAAATCAACAGAAACAATCTTAGGAGCTGTGTTATCAATTTTTACAGGAATATAGGAAATTTGCCATGGGTAATCTTTAGTTAATCTATATTTAAATTTATAGAAATATTGACCTTCTGCAATCGGTTCAAATTGTCCTCGTATCTTAGTAGCAGGATCTTTGATATCCTTGCTTTCTGGGGCATTTTCTTCTCTACCTCTAGGATTATAAATGAGTCCATCCCATTTCAAGTCACCCCAAACTTTTAGCTTAGAAGATTGGATTCCCTTAGCATCATTTCTCTTAGAGTTTAAAATTCCTTTAATGAAGTGTTCTCTCGAAATGACTTTTAAGTCTTTTTGATTTTCTCCCTCTTTATTTGTATTTACTATTGAAATCAATCCTTCTTCTGCACTTCTTAATACAAGTGGAGAAGGTGTTAATCCTCTCTCAAGTTGAGCATCTTGATGATTTCCATTTGAATCTAAAGGATAAATGTTAGCAATCTTAGAACCACTTGATGATGGTGCATTGATTCCTTCGTTATTGAAAGCAAATAATTCTGGATTTTGATCTAGGGATGTTCTATTTTTATCTTTTCTATTTTGTATAACTCCAGCTGGATTAAATTTATCTATACCATGTTCTCCACCAATCCCCTTATTTAAGGTTCCTGGAATTTTCGGTTTGCCATCATCATCATAACCTTCCATTGTTTTTGATCTTGAACCTTCTTCCCAGGCCCATTTATCAAGGATTGGTTCGTGGTTCCAATTCCCAGCAAATCCCATTAGAGGCATCGATAAAGAAGGTTGGAAGTTTATTTTCTTCCCGTTGGAGTTCAGAGCTTCCATTTCTTCCACTGACTCAAAATGAATAAATGATTCTACAAATTTATTTTTGTTTTTAGCCTCCCCAACATTTATAACCGCATTTAAATCAAAGCTAGAATTTGGGCCTATAGTGAAAGTGTCATGCTCAAATGTAATATTTGCTCCTTTGATTTTTTCTGGGTGGATTTCTGGAACAATTTGCTTCCCATCTGGAGATTTTTCATCTTTGTATGTTTCATCCAGTTTGAGTCTGTCAGTTAGAGCATCTGTAGTTATAGCAGATGCTGAAACTTTAAAGGTTAAAGGTCTGTTTGATGTATTGTGAAGCTTAATTGTAAAATATTTTTTATCTCCTTTTATTTCTTTAAGAGAAATAGAACCATAAGAGTTTACCAAACCTTTAGAATCCGTGTTTTTAAAAGTAGCTACGACTTCATTTCTCAAAGCATTGGCAACATTAATTAGCCCTGCTCCCTGTTGTCTAGGTGATGCAAAGTATTGACTTTTTTCTTTCCAAGAAGTTGCATCCATCATAGGGCGTGCAGTATTTTGTAGGGCTATTTTTGTAAGACTTGTAAGATCTATTTTGTCATCTCCCTTAAGATTTTTCAACACAGGTCTTTCAAGCATTTCCTTTAATTTTGGTCTAATCAAAACAGTAGAAGCTGCCACGATTGGAGTTGCCATACTAGTCCCTGACATATAACCATAAGTTGATTTCCCATTAATGACATTGAGAGTGGATTTAATATTTTTACCGGGTGCTGAAACATCCGGTTTTAAAAGTAAATCTATTCTTGGCCCCCAAGATGTGGACCCTGCTGGAACGATGATCTCTTCTTTATACAGTTCTTTATCTGTGTCAGGTGCAAACTTAAAGTCAATCTCTTTTTCGTCACCTACATTCGGTTTATTAGAATTATAGCTTGCCATATCAATTGGATAGTATTGCTCCAATTTATCTTTAAAATCTTCTTTATTATTCCTTTTAACCTCAGTTTTTTTATCAGGGTTAATCATGTTCCATAACTTTACACCATCATCTCCTGAAATTGAAAAAACTTGACTAGTAGTTCCTTCATCCTCCTCATATCCCATAGCTGGAAGTTCTGTCCAATTATCTCTATTGTAGTAATTGACAGTATTTACAACCATAATGGCGCGTGCGCCCTTATCCGTTGCTCTTTTAAAAGCATCTTTTAAATCCTTGGTATAAATTCGATCCATTACTGCAATTTTGCCCTTAAGATCCAATCCTATCAAATCTTGGTCTTGCCCCTTGCCTATATATACAAATTTTAATTTACTAGGAGCTTTTGATCCATCTTCATTTGTTATAATTTTATTTTTATCGAAAAAGGCACCTATATTTCTGTATTTAAAACTTTCTCCACCTATGTTAACTTTATCAAACTCAACTGTTTGATTTTTAGCAGATGCGACCGCTATCGCATCTTCATGTGCTGCAGTTCGTGTTACATTTCCAGTGTCGGTCATTTTCAGATTATTATTTGCCACTAAATCCCATGAAGAACTTGAAGCAGAAGTCGCATAGTTACCCGTAGCTACAACCATTGGAATGCCTGCTTTTCTTAATGCTCTAATAGCTTGCCAATATTTCTCACCTACAAGACCTGTTCCTGTAAAGCCAGATGATATCGAAACAACATCGACATTGTGTTTGATCGAATCTTCAATAGCATGAAACATTGTTTCATCTCCTGCGAAGCCAGATCCTGCGTCAGAGTACATTTTATAAGAGAAAATCTGTGCATTAGGAGCAATTCCATCTATTCCGTTAAAGTTTTTAATATCTTTTTCAGTATCATTTCCCGCAAGAATCCCTGCAATATGCATCCCATGTGGATCAAAAAAATCGCTTCCATCATCAGCTTTTTCTACAGTAATTTTACCACCATTATAATAATTGAAAGCATGAGGAATTTTATCACTCAACCAGAAATTTTTATCAGTACCTTTTAAGTCTTCTTTTTTAAATCTCATTGAGCTTTTAGCGTCATCATCAATCCTCATGGCCTTATGCCTATAATCCGTTCCCGTATCGATATTTGAAATGACCATACCTCTACCATCAAAGTTTTTCCCAAATGGTGCATTGATAGATTTTAGGTAATCGATTGCCTCTTCAACTCCAATTTCTTTTCTAGCATGATTCATCATAGGTTGGACTTTTTGTGACCTTTCAACCGATGAAATACCTTCTATTAGTTTAATTTTGTCCAGAGTATCTTTGGTTGTTTCAATAGCGCTACCGTTAAAAATTCTATCATAAGTATATAAAACTTTTGTATTCTTAAGATTTGATAGTTCCTTGATTGCTTTTTCTCCAGATTCTTTATCTTTAAATTCAGCAATATAGACAAGTTTATCCTCTTTTTGGGGACTTTCTGGGTCTTTACTTGCAGACGAGTCCGCTTTATCTCCTTGGGATTGATTGGAATTTTCTTCTTTGATTTTTGCTTCTTCATTGCTAGTGTTATTGTCTATCACAGGATCTTTACTAACAACTTCTTTTTCCTCAACAATTGTTGTTTTCTTTTCTTCAGTATCCTTTGAAGTTTCTATAACATTATGAATATCTTCAAGGTTTTCTTTGTTTTCGTTTTGTTTATCTATTACTGTTTCTTTATCAGATATTTTTAAGGAATCTTCAGAACTAGGTGTATCTGCTAGGATTACCTCATTAGGGACATATGCTGCTAAAATAACTGCAGCTGTGGTTAATGACAATACTGTACTTTTTTTCATTTCAATTCCTTACATATTTATTTAACTTCCAACAGATAGTAAACTTTAACTTTGCTAGCATTTGTTATAAAAAGTTTTACTAATACTCTTCGGAGATCGCTTCAAACCGCGTCAACGTCGTCTTAGCGTATGTATGGTTACTGACTTCGTTAGTTCTATCTACAACCTCAAAGCAGTGCTTTGAGCAACCTGCGGATAGTTTTCTAGTTTGCTATTTGATTTTCATCGAGTATAAGTATTATCTAGGAAATAGAGTAGTACATTTATATATAATTGTTAGCTCTCCAAAAAAATAGTATATCATTTAAAAAATGTAAGTCAAGAAAAATTAACATACATTAATTTATTTTTTTATACCAATTAAAAATATTGAGTCAACAACTTTCTTAGTTAGCTGGGGTACATTATCAGAACATTCACACCATCAAAAATAGTAGCAATCAACTTAAAGCACTGGCAACATCACAAAGTCAAACATCATTAATGAAATATCAGCGCTATTAAACAATATAAAAAACCGCTAAGAATAAGACTTAACGGTTATCTTCTACATATCTATTTTTTCAAATCCTCAGTCGTTTATCTACCTATAACCTAGGCTTTACGAGTGCCTTGCTCTACCAACTGAGCTAAATCGGCGATCACACTTACGGTATAACACTCTGAGAATAAATGTCAAGGAATTTTCATCTCTACTAGAAAAAGCCTGTCCTGAGACAAGGCTTTGAGTTTCTTCATCTTAGGACCCAGCACTTTCATAAGAATCCAAGCCCCTATCCCAGAGTTTAAGGGAAATAACAAAGAAAACAAGGGAAATCAACATCAAACCTCCGATGTTAAAGATTACATCCTTGTCCTGCAAGAAATAGCTAGCAGGATAATAGGCCGTAAAGGCAAAAGGCACGATAAAGCTAATCAACCATCGAAGAAGCGAATTGTAAATGGAAATCGGATACTTGGCAAAGTCATTGAACATATAGAAGATGTAAATCATTGCTCCTGACTGCTTGGTCCAAAAAGCGATGCTGGCTGTCGCGATTTTCAAGGAAGTATAAATCAAGGTCGCAAAAGGAATACAGACTAGAAAAAGTAGAAATTTGGGAAGCGTCCAAGCAATGCTTGATACTGTTGTTCCCAATAGAATGCAACCGACTAAAAGTTCGCCCAAAGCATCAATCTGAAAGGTCTCTACGAGGATGTGAAAGAGAGGATTGATAGGACGAGTTAGGTACTTGTCAAACTCCCCTTTTCGGACTAGTCGTTGACCTAAAGCCCAGAGATTGTCAAACAAGAGATGGTCCAATCCCTTGGGAATCAAGGAAAATCCATAGATAAAGGCAATTTCTTGAAAAGTCCAACCTTCTAGAGATGGAATATGTTGAAAGATGACATTGAGAAACAGGAGGTTCGAGCCTTGAGTCAGAAAGACTCCTAGGACACCAACCACAAAATCGACCTTGTACTCCATGATTTGCTTGATGTATTGTCTGATAAAAATCAGATGCATGCGTTGATATTTTTTCATACTATCCTCCTTGAATGGTGATAAATGACTGGACTCGTTTCCAAATCAACTGAGACAAGCCCACCATAACTATAAGCCAGAAGAACTGGAGTAAAAGCGCTTGAAAAATCTGACTGGCATCGTATTTCCCAACAATGATCATAACCGGAGTGTAAATCAAGGATGAAAAAGGCAAGAAGGAGAGAATAGCTGAAACCACCTTTGGAAAGAAAGCCAAGGGAATCAAACTTCCAGACATAAAGGCCACTATGGAAGTCTTGAGTAGATTGGAACCCCAAAGATTTTTAAAGACAAATGCTGAAAATCCAAAGCAGATGTTAAAGAAAAAGTTAATTAGATAGGCGAGCGTTAAGCTAAAAAGATATAGAACAGTTAATCCCAGCACTTCTACAATCCCTTGCCCAGACAGGATTTTCATCAAAATAATGACACTTAAAAATGGCAGTCCAACAGAGATAAAAATCAACCACTTGGAGCCAAGTTCGGTGAAAAGGTAAGAGGCCGCAAAATGCACTGGTCTCAGCAAGCGCATGATAATGGAGCCATCCTTGACCTCCTCCCCAATCATAAAGGAGCTATCAGACCTGGTCAAGAGATTGGTCACAAAACTCATGATGATGTAGAAGGTGATATCTGCCATACTGAAGCCCTGAATCAAAGGCTCCTGGGAGGAGTCAAACACAGCCTTCCAGAGATAAAAGGCCACAAAAGCTCCCATGACATCGCCAATCCGATAGAGAATAAAGTTGACTCGATAGGTAATCAACTCCTGAATCCCTGCATTGATAAAGGGTTTATACCGTCTCCACAATTTGACCATCTTAGAGCTCCTTTCGATAGAAGCGACGGATAATATCTTCAATATCCGTATCTACCATCTTCAAATCACGGACTTCAAAATCAGATAAGGTTTGCTTGATAATATCGGCCGACTGGTAGCGGGAACTATCGAATTCAATATTGAGAGTATTTCCTTGTCTATCGATGGTCATATCAGGCAAGCCTTCATAATGAGAGATGAGATGACTTTGACCTGGTATCAGATCGAAAGAGAGAGTCTTCATCTTGCCAAAGGTTTCCTTGAGCTGGCTAACCGTTCCATCAAAAATCTCTTGCCCCTTATCAATCATAAAAATCCGATCACAGAGTTGCTCAATGTCACTCAGATCGTGAGTGGTCAAGAGAATAGTTGTTTCTTCCTCTTGATTGATTTGAGTAATAGCCCGGCGAATGTTATCCTTGACCGACACATCCAAACCAATGGTCGGTTCATCTAAAAAGAGAACCTTGGGATTGTGAAGCAAGGAAGCCGCAATATCCGCCCGCATCCGTTGACCTAGTGAAAGAGTTCGAACGGGGTCCTTGATAAAGTCCTTCAAATCCAAGACTTCATTCAAAAAGTCCATGCGCTTATGGAAGAGCGAGTCTGGAACATCGTAAATTTCTTTTAAAACCGTGTAGGTCTCTTGCAATGCCAAATCCCACCATAGCTGGGTGCGTTGTCCGAAGACCACTCCTATGTCCTTGACATAATCTTGACGATTATCCTGGGGAATTTTGCCATTAATCCGACAAAAACCAGATGTCGGTTTTAAAATTCCTGTCAGCATTTTAATGGTTGTCGACTTCCCAGCACCATTAGCACCGATAAAGCCTAAAATCTGCCCCTTTGGTACCTCAAAAGTCAAATCCTTGACCGCTTCAAAGGTCTGCTTTTCAGGATAAATAAAGGAGCGTAAAGCACCCTTCAAGCCCGGTTCCTTAACAGTCTTCACAAAATTTTTCTGAAGATGCCTCACTTCTATCATTGCCATATCTATCTCCCTATCGTAAAAAAATCAACAAATCTTGTCATCTAAACACAAAAAGCCGATTTCTCATCTCCTAAAATCTGCCATCTTTCTTACACCAGAAGGCCTCAATATGACTCTATTATAAAACAGTTAAAAAAGGAAACCAAGTATTATTCTCACAAAAGAGAAAATAGTTTTGATATTTTAAAAAAACAAAAAAATCTGTCTATAAAGACAGACTCAGAATGTATGATATAAAGCATTTATAGGAAAACATACTTGGCGGTATCTAGCACTGAAGGATTGGTGTATATAACAAGTCTGGATTAGAGGTGGCTTTGGAACTCTTCCACTTCTCCTCACCCTAGCCAATCTTTTTCTTTGGCGATGCGGACGGCTTCTGTTCGGTTGCCTGCATCGAGTTTAGTCAGGATGGCTGTCA
>OHPC01000978.1_pt1 | contig 14050 bp, 16 predicted proteins | sample 1577631 | NCBI WGS metagenome assembly OHPC01 (sample SAMEA3879560, study PRJEB24766) | human gut metagenome | biome: human-associated habitat; feature: feces | place: USA | collected 1985/1987 | reverse complement strand
GTTGGTGTCGGATACCGGATGCTGCGCGCAGAAAATGATGAAGCATAGTAAAAAACAGGGTGCGTCCACCCGGACGCACCCTGCCAAAAGCCACAGACAATAGCGATAAGCTGTAAAAAGAAGCATGGACGCCCCCGAAAAGGAGAGCGTCCATGCTTCTTGCTGTATCCGAATGGAGGAGATTGCGAAATCAGTGATTGTCCGGGCAGACGATTTCCAGCATCTGATCGAAAACCTCTTCCATCTGCCGCACCAGTGTGAACTGGGTGCGGGCGCGGTCGAGGTTGTGATCCGGGCGAGCAATATGGAAATAATGGTCGCCCTCCAGATAGTCAGTCAGAAAACGGATGCCGCATTCCAGCGTCATGAGCCTTGCACCCCATGCAAGGCTCTTTTTTTCTGCCATGCTCATGGATGCCCCGGCAGTGGAGAGATACCCTTTGGCGAACACTTCGTACAGATGCAGGTCAAAATGGACTTTGCTCTGGTCAGGTTCGTCCTCAGCGCAGTCGTTGGCACCGGTGCGGATGGAATCGCCGAAGTCGTAGGCCGAAAGTCCCGGCATCACGGTGTCGAGGTCAATGACACAGATGCCTTTTCCGGTAGCGGCATCGATGAGGACATTGTTGATCTTGGTGTCATTGTGGGTGACGCGCAGAGGAATTTCGCCAGCTGCCAGCTGATCCAGCAGGACATGGCAGTCCTGCTCCCTCGCATGGATAAATTCGATTTCCGACGTGATATTTTTTGCCCGGCCCAGTGCATCGGCGGCGAGGGCTTTTTCAAAATTGGCATAGCGGTTGGGCGTGTCGTGGAAGCGGGCGATGGTTTCGTGGAGGGTGGAGGCCGGGTAATCCTCCAGCTGGTTCTGGAATTTGCCCAGTGTCTCGGCCACGGTGCGGAAGTCGGTTTCGCTGCCGACCTGCTGCAAACAGATGGTATCTTCTACAAAGTCGTAGGCACGCCATGCGCCGCCGTCTGCATCCAGATAGCAAGTCGACCCCGACAAAGTTGGGACGACATTCAGCGTTTCCCGTGCTGGGTCGCCGCCCTCGGCAAGAATTTTCGCCCGCAGATGCCGGGTCACGCCGCAGACATTCTCCATCAGGCCCACCGGGTTAGTAAAGGTATCTGTGTTGATGCGCTGCAAAATAAAGCGTTTGGAATGATCTTCCCGCCAGACCACAAAGGTGTCGTTGATATGCCCCTCACCATAGTGGTGAGCATCGCAGAGCACAGGCCCGCCAAAATCAAAGGCATTTGCAGCAGACTGGAGCAGAGAAAGGGTAACGGATTTCATCATAAATTCCTCGTTTTCGTTATACTTCATGCCGTTTTGTCGGGGCGGGGCGTTTTCCCTGCCGCGTCTGACGGCGGTATTCGTTGGGGGTCATGCCCTCCGCCTTGCGGAAGCACTGGGAGAAATAGCTGGGGGAGGAAAAGCCCATCAACTCGCTGATCTGCGCCAGACTGTAACCGGTGTTGCCCAGCATATGCTTGCTCTCCTCAATGCGGCGGCGGTTCAGGTAAGTAATGGGGGAAATGCCGTACTCCCGCTGGAAGGTGTGGGCCAGATAGTATTTGTTCAGGTGGGCAAGCTCTGCCAGCAGGTCCAGCGAGATATCCTCGCGGTAGTTGGTGTCCAGATACCGCTTGATCTCGGCGCACTCCCGGTTCTCGGTCGGGGCAGCCTCCTCCAGCTGCAGCGAAATGGTGGTGCAGCGCACCAGCCAGATCAGCAGTACCTCCAGCAGGTCCTGACAAACGGTCTCGCAGCCGTCTAAGCTGCGGTCGGCCTCGGCCAGCAGCATGTGCAGCAACGTGACCATCCGCTCCCGGTTCTCCCGGCAATTGAAGATGGCGTAGTTCGTATCCGCCTTGCTGAACAAAAACTCCATGCTGGCAACGCCCAGCACGATATACTCCAAGGGCGAGGCGTTCAGGCTAAGCTCGGTATGCTCCACCTGCGGGTTCACAATGACCATATCGTCCGGCTTTACCGGGAACAGCTGCCCGGCAAGGTAGAACTGTCCCTCGCCGCTGAGGCAGTAGAACAGCTCTGTGCAGGAGTGGGTGTGGGTGGTACTGTTCCAATCGCCGCCAAATTTGCTTTTGCTGATGTACAGCAGCCGGAAGGATTCCCGTGGAGCGGGAGCATGACGGATATCAAATCGCTCGGTACTCATAAATGGCTCCTTTTGAGGCGAAGAACAAAAAACATAAAAATAAAAACAAGATACTAAAAATACAAGCCTAAAAACGATGCGTTGCTTCGTATGTTTTTTCTTATTATAGAGGCAATGAAGAAAAAATGCAAGCCCTGATTTTAGGCTAATTTTTATATTTTTGTTTCTCAGGTCTCTTCGGAATATGTCAAAATAGTTACAGGTTGGGGATTATGCTGAAACTTTTAAAAGATATTTAGCACTTTTGCTGAAAGAATTTTTCAGAAAGCAATATCTATAAAAAATGAAACAACAAACCTCTTGAGCAAGGAAGCGAAAGAATTTATATTGGAGGCAGAAAAACACACAGTCCTTCGGGCAAAGCCTGTTTGCCCGGCTGTGTTTGAACGGAACAAAATGATGGAGGCAACACAGTATGAATCGTATTTCTCGTCGTAATTTCCTGAAGGCGGCCGGCGTTGGCGCCGCTGCACTGGGTCTGGCTGCCTGTGGCGGCTCTTCCAGCTCCACCGCATCCAGCGTGGCATCCTCCACCGCCGCTTCTTCCGCAGCGGCGGCTGCAGACGTTACCATCAAGGTAGCCGCCATCGAGACCGGCTACGGCGCTGATATGTGGAAGAAGGTCGCCGAGGCCTTTACCGCCCAGACCGGCATCAAGGTAGACCTGACCACTGACAAGAAGCTGGAGGACGTCATCGGCCCCTCCATGCAGGGCGGCGACTACCCCGACGTGGTCCATCTGGCCACCGGCCGTGAAGCTGCCCTGACCGAGCAGTTCATCAAGGGCAACCTGATCGCCGACATCACCGATGTGCTGAGCATGACCGTGCCCGGCGAGAGCAAGAAGGTGAGCGAGAAGATCGCCGGCGGCTTTACCGACACCTCCCTGACCAACCCCTACGGCGACGGCAAAACCTATCTGGCTCCCATGTTCTACAGCCCCTGCGGCCTGTTCTACAACGCCGGTTTCCTGAAGGAAAAGGGCTGGGACGTGCCCAAGACCTGGGACGAGATGTGGGCACTGGGCGACAAGGCTGCCGCTGAGGGCACCTACCTGTTCACCTACCCCACCACCGGCTACTTCGACGCCTTCTTCTATGCGCTGATGTACGCTGCCGGCGGCCCGGAGTTCTTCAACAAGGCTACCCACTACGAAGAAGGCATCTGGGACACCCCCGAGGCAAAGACCTGCTTTGATATCGTGACAAAGCTGGCTTCCTACACCAACCCCATCACCCCCGCACAGGCCAACGATCAGGACTTTACCCAGAACCAGCAGCTGGTGCTGGACAACAAGGCCCTGTTTATGCCCAACGGCACCTGGATCGTGGGCGAGATGGCCGAAGCACCCCGTGCAGACGGCTTTGAGTGGGGCATGACCGCCCTGCCCGCTGTCAAGGCTGGCGGCGACAGCTACAGCTACACCTGGTTCGAGCAGGCATGGATCCCGGCGGGTGCTGAGCATCTGGATGCAGCCAAGCAGTTCGTGGCGTACCTGTATAGTGACGAAGCCTGCAAGCTGTTCGCCGAGAGCGGTGCGATCCAGCCTGTGCTGGGCATTGCCGATGATCTGGACGGCGACAACAAGATGTTCTACTCCATCTATGATAACGGCGCAAAGGCAGCTATGGGCAACTTTGCAGCCTTCAGCGCCATCCCCGGCGTGGAAGTCCGCACCGTGTTCTTCGATCCCGTCAACTCGCTGGTCTCCGGCAGCATGACCGAGCAGCAGTGGATCGATGGCATCAAGTCCGCCAGCGACCAGATGCGCGCTAACATCATTGAGTAATTGAGCCCTGCCCAGCGGGGGCGGTTTTGACCGCCTCCGCTTTTTGTGGTTTCGGGATCCCAATAGAAAGGAGCGGTTTGTCTATGAAATCTGACAAGAGCCGCAAACGGTTTGTGTTTCTCTGCGTGGCACCGGCCACCATCCTGTTTTTCATCTTTATGATCCTGCCCACCCTCAATGTGTTCCGCATGAGCTTGTATGAGCGGGGTGCCTATTCTCCCAACGAGACCTTTGTGGGGCTTAAAAACTTCCAGCATCTGCTGCGGGACGCCCAGTTCATCCGCTCTATGCAGAATATGATCCTGCTGGTGGTAACGGTCACCCTGATCACCTTCGCCTTTGCACTGGTATTTGCCGCCATCCTCACCCGGGAGAAGATCAAAGGCCAGAACTTTTTCCGCATCATCTTCTACATCCCCAACATTCTTTCCGTGGTCGTCATCTCCGGTATTTTCTCGGCCATCTACAAGCCGGAAAATGGTATGCTGAACAGCATCATTGGTCTGTTCCGGGATATGACCGACCCCATCCTCTGGAAAGGTGAAAAACTGGTCATCCCCTCCATCATCATTGCGATGGTGTGGCAGGCTGTGGGCTATTACATGGTCATGTATATGGCCTCCATGTCTGCCGTGCCCATCAGCCTGTACGAGAGTGCCAATCTGGACGGTGCCGGGCGGCTGACCCAGTTCTTCCAGATCACCATCCCGCTCATCTGGACGAACATCCGCACCACCCTGACCTTCTTCATTATCTCCACCATCAACATGGCGTTCCTGTTTGTCAAGGCCATGACCAGCGGCGGGCCCAACGGCGCATCGGATGTGGCGCTGAGCTATATGTACAGCCAGAAGGACGCTGGCCTGTATGGCTATAGTATGGCCATCGGCGTCGTCATTTTCCTGTTCTCGTTTGCGCTGTCCGCCTGTGTCAACAAGGCCACCAGCCGTGACCCGCTGGAATTTTAAGGAGGGAAGAAGATGCAGAATACCACCGAAAAATCTTCCCGCTCTGCGGAAGGTCTGTACAAGTTTTTCATCTATTTTGTGCTGGTTCTGCTGGCCGTTACCATCATCGTGCCGGTGGCATGGGTGTTCATGGCCTCCATCAAGCAGAATGCAGAGTTCTACGGCAACCCGTGGGCACTGCCCGCCGGGTTCTACTGGCAGAACTTTGTCAACGCATGGAACGGCGCGAAAATGGGCGAATATATGCTCAACTCGGTCATCGTCACCGCGCTGGCGCTGGCGCTGCTGCTGGTCGTTGCCCTTCCCGCCGCCTACTGCCTGTCCCGCTTCCACTTCAAGGGGCGCAAGGTACTGAACACCCTGTTTATGGCGGGCCTGTTCATCAACGTGAACTACATCGTGGTGCCCATCTTCCTGATGCTGCGGGACAGCGATGTGTGGCTGAAAGACCATTTCGGCAGCGGCTTTCTGCTGAACAATCTGGTGGTGCTGGCGGTGGTATACGCCGCCACCGCGCTGCCCTTTACCATCTACCTGCTGTCGGGCTATTTCGCCACTCTGCCGCACGACTTTGAGGAGGCGGCCTACATCGACGGTGCAAGCTATTTTTCCACCATGACCCGCATCATCTTCCCCATGGCAAAGCCCTCCATCATCACCATTATCCTGTTCAACTTCCTGTCCTTCTGGAACGAGTATATCATCTCCATGACCCTGATGAGCTCCACCAAGGCGCCCCGCACCCTGCCGGTAGGTCTTTTGAACCTGATGCAGGCGCAGCAGAGCGCCGCCCAGTACGGTACCATGTACGCAGGTCTTGTGCTGGTGATGCTGCCCACCCTGATTTTGTACATCTGCGTGCAGCGGCAGCTGACGCAGGGCATGACCGTGGGCGGCCTGAAAGGTTAAGGTGACAGACGATGAAAGCATACTGGAAAAACCATCCCGCCCTGCGCATGATCCTGATGCTGGTGCTGTTCGTGCTGGCACTGGTGCTGGTGGTGTCCGGCTGGAAAATGACCGGGCAGCTGGCAGGGCTTGGCATCATGCTGGTGGGCGTAGCGCTGCTGCTGGCTGTGCTGGCGCTGTATAACGCCGCCTACGATTGACCCCCTACGATTTAAAGAGAGGCAAAAGGAGAGTTTCCCATGGACGAATTGAGAAAGACCGGGCGCGTGACCATTCCCACAGACTTGGACGTTGTGCCCGAAACGCTGGAGATCTTAAAAAAGTGGGGTGCTGATGCCATCCGCGACTGCGACGGCACCGACTTCCCGCAACAGCTCAAGAATGCGGACGCCAAGATCTACTCCACCTACTATACCACCCGCAAGGACAACGCATGGGCAAAGGCAAACCCGGATGAGGTACAGCAGTGCTACATCATGACCGGCTTTTACACCGCCCCCGGCGACACCGTGACCATCCCGCTGATGAAGGGCATCAGCCCGGAGCTGATGCAGGTGAACACCAACGACGACATCACCCGCTGGTGGGAGGTCATGGATCGAACTACCGGTCAGCCCGTGCCGCCGGAGCAGTGGAGCTACGCCGACGGCAGTGTGACCGTACAGGCCGTACCGTTCCATGAGTATACCGTCAGTTTTCTGGCTTACCTCATCTGGGACCCGGTGCATATGTACAACGCTACCACCAACGGCTGGACGAATTTTGAGCACCAGATCACCTTTGACGTGCGTCAGCCCAAGACCCACAAGTATTCCATGGAGCGCCTGCGCAAGTTCATTGCAGAGCACCCCTATGTTAACGTCATCCGCTACACCACCTTCTTCCACCAGTTCACCCTGATCTTCGACGAGCTGAAGCGGGAGAAGTTCGTGGACTGGTATGGATACTCTGCTTCGGTCAGCCCTTATATCCTCAACCAGTTTGAGCAGGAAGTGGGCTACAAGTTCCGCCCGGAGTACATCATCGATCAGGGCTACTATAACAACCAGTACCGGGTGCCCAGCAAGGAATTCCGGGATTTTCAGGCCTTCCAGCGCCGCGAGGTGGCAAAGCTTGCCAAGGAGATGGTGGACATCACCCATGCGTGCGGGTGCGAAGCCATGATGTTCCTCGGCGATCACTGGATCGGCACCGAACCTTTCATGCCGGAGTTCAAGACCATCGGACTGGATGCCGTAGTGGGCAGCGTGGGCAACGGCTCCACCCTGCGCCTGATCTCTGACATTGAGGGCGTGAAGTACACCGAGGGCCGTTTCCTGCCCTACTTCTTCCCCGACACCTTCCACGAGGGCGGCGACCCGGTGCGGGAAGCCAAGGAGAACTGGGTTACAGCCCGCCGCGCTATCCTGCGCAAGCCCATCGACCGCATCGGCTATGGCGGCTATCTGAAACTGGCCTTGCAGTTCCCGGAGTTCGTGGACTACGTGGAGAGCGTCTGCAACGAGTTCCGCGAACTGTACGAGAACATCAAGGGCACCACACCCTACTGTGTCAAGCGAGTGGCCGTGCTGAACTGTTGGGGCAAAATGCGGGCTTGGGGCTGTCACATGGTGCATCACGCCCTCTATTACAAGCAGAACTATAGCTATGCCGGTGTCATTGAGATGCTGTCCGGTGCGCCCTTTGATGTGAAGTTTATCAGCTTTGAGGATATCAAGAACGACCCGCATCTGCTGGATTCGTTGGATGTTATTATCAATGTCGGCGATGCCGACACCGCACACACCGGCGGCATCTGGTGGGAAGACCCGGAGATCTCCTCTGCCATCCGCAAGTTCGTCTGGAACGGCGGCGGCTTTATCGGCGTGGGTGAGCCTTCCGGTCACCCGTATCAGGGGCACATTTTCCAACTTGCCAGCGTGCTGGGCGTGGAGGAGGAAAACGGCTTCACCCTCAACTACGACAAGTACAACTGGGAGGAGCACCCCGACCACTTTATCCTGCAGGATGCCGACCAGCCCGTGGACTTTGGCGAGGGCAAAAAGAACATCTACGCCCTCGAGGGCACCGAGGTGCTGGTGCAGCGAAACAAAGAAGTGCAGATGGCGGCACACGACTTCGGAAAGGGGCGTGCCGTGTACATCAGCGGTGTGCCTTACAGTTTTGCCAACAGCCGCACCCTTTATCGCGCTATCCTGTGGAGTGCCCACAGCGAGGAGGAACTGCATACATGGTTCAGCTCCAATTATAATGTAGAAGTTCACGCCTACGTCAAGAACGGCAAGTATTGTGTGGTGAACAACACGTACGAGCCGCAGGATACCACCGTTTACACCACCGGCGGCAGCAGCTTTGCGCTGCATCTGGACGCCAACGAGATCAAGTGGTATGAGATCTAAGTTCTCCTTTTCATAAACGAACACAACGGGCAGCTCTGTTACCAGAGCCGCCCGTTGTGTTTGCTGTATCTGCCGATAACTCAACCTGTGTCAATCGAACGCTGCAATGGAGATGGCTGGAAACGCAGAAATTCAGTAAAGCGAGCGTAATAGACCTGCAGAAAAAAGAAACTGCCCGCGCAAGTATGCGTAAGATGGTGAAGCACTTGCTGAAAAAATATAAGTATCCACCGGAAGATTATGATACGGCAATCAGCACGGTCATTAGCCAGTGTGAGATGTGAACTGACAACATGGTAGTATGAATTGTATGAAATGTCGTTGATTTGTGCTTGACAATCGGATTCCTTTTCTATAAAATAATTTTAGAAAATACTATTATTGAAAATACGAAAAACTGCTTTATGGGAAAGATGATCTTAGATGACCTCCGCAAGCGTCTGGAACGTCTGGACGAAGACGCAGACCTGATGATCGACAATTTCCCGTATAACTTCCAAGACCGGCTTCAGCCGCTACCCTTTGGTGGTACAAAGGTGCAGTTCTATACACCCAGTCTGGAGGACTTGGTGATTGCAAAGCTGTGCTCTTTTCGGGACACTGACAAAGCAGACGTAGAGAGTGAGGCTGTGCGGAATTCGTTGGATTGGGATTTGCTGGAACACCTTGCAACGGATGAAGATGAGCTGAGAGCCAGCATCTTGAACGACTGGCGATATCGGGATTTCTATATCCGCTATCAGGAGTATGTAGAGAGGTGGAGACCATGCGAAAGCTGACATTCGAAGGCTTTTTGAAGCAGTATGTGGCAGAGCTTTCCGGGGTTCAAACGGCAAGCGTCCATAAGCTGGCAGATCGTATGGCTGAAAATCCCCGCCTGAAAGAACCGCTGTTTCTCTATGCGCTGGCCTTTAATAAAGTAGAACTGCTGCTCCGCTACACCGCAAACAGCACGATTGCTGCGGAATATGAGCAGCTTTCCAATCGCTACTCGCTGGCGCAAATGCTTCTACTTCTGGAAAAACAGTCACCTGAACTGCCAGAAGGCTATCGGAAAGTCTGGCGCAGCTATTGTTCGGTGCGGGATGCCGCTCTTGCGGACAATGACACAAAAGAGCTGATCCATCGCCGGGTATTGGAACTTCAGAAGAAAAAGAAATTGACGAATTATCGTCTCTACACAGACTTGAAGCTGAATCCGGGCAATGTGAATGCATGGCTCAAACACAACGATTCCAGCAAAATGAGCCTTGACTGTGCACGGCAGATTTACAAGTACGCAAAAAGCTACCCGTCTGTTCGATAAGAAAAAGGAAGTGAGTCTATGACCGCCGTAATCTATGCCTGCTATTCATCGTATAACCAGCGTGAAGAATCCATTGAAGGCCAGATTCGGGAATGCACGGCTTATGCGGAAAAGAACGGCATCACGGTCATCAAGCACTACATTGACCGTGCATTCTCTGCCAAAACGGACAATCGCCCGGAATTCCAGCAGATGATCAAAGACAGCGGCAAAAAGCTGTTTGATGTTGTTCTCGTCTGGAAATTTGACCGCTTTGCCCGGAATCGTTTTAATAGTGCAAACTACAAGATGATCCTGAAAAAGAACGGTGTCCATCTGATCTCCGTTATGGAACCCATTGCCGAGGGCTCACAGGGCATTCTGGTGGAAACCCTTCTGGAAGGTATGGCAGAATATTATTCCGCAGAGCTGTCCGAAAAGGTGATTCGTGGTCAGACCGAGAACGCTCTGAAGGGTAAATGCACTGGCGGTACTGGAACCATCGGCTATAAAATCGACGAGGAAAAGTTTTATCATCTTGACCCGTTGACCGCTCCGTTGGTACTGGAAGCCTTTCAGCGGTATGACAACGGCGATAAGATGGTAGAGATCGTAAACTTCCTCAACGACAAGGGTGTCCGCAATATGCTGGCGGCAAAATGACCCACAGCAGCGTGAACACCATGCTCAAGAACCGCCGGTACATTGGCGAACTGTCTTTCCGGGATATCGTTGTGCCGGATGCAATTCCGGTTATTGTTCCGAAAGACCTGTTTGACCGGGTGCAGAAGCGTCTGGATAAGAACAAGCGTGCCCCTGCCTGTGGCAAGGCAGACGAGGAATATCTGCTGACCACCAAGCTGTTCTGCGGCAAATGCGGTGCGCTGATGTTTGGCGAAAGCGGAACTAGTGCCACTGGACGTACCTACTATTATTATAAATGCGCCAACGTCAAGCGGCGCAAGGGCTGCAACAAAAAGACCGTGCAGAAGGACTGGCTGGAAGATCTAGTCGTCCGGGAGACCATGAAGCTGATTCAGGACGAAGCGGTAATCGACAAAATCGTTCAACTGGTCATGGATGTCCAGAATCAGGAAAACACCACGATCCCGCTGCTGGAAAAGCAACTGCGAGAGGTCAACAAAAAGCTGGACAACCTGATGAAGGCGATCGAGGACGGCTTGTACACTCGGACAACGAAAGAGCGGCTGGAAGCGCTGGAAAGCCAGAAAGATGAGCTGACTGTAAAAATCGCAGATGAAAAATTAAAGAAGCCCAGCTTCAATGAGGATTTCATCCGATTCTGGCTGATGAAATTTAGAAAGTTCGATATTTCGCAGAAAAAGCAGCGAAAAGCGCTGATCGAGATTTTTGTCAATGCCATTTTTCTATACGATGACCGGATGCTGATTACGTTCAACTACAAGGATGGCACCCAAACTGTCCGGTTTGAGGACACTTTGACGGCTGATTGCGGAGAAAAAAGTTTGCGTTTGCGAAGCAACGAAAGCCCCAGTGGGGCTTTTTTGTTTGCCCACAGCGTGGTCAGAAAATGAAAAAAGAATGCAAAATGCGGTGCGCTTGAAAAATGTCAGGACGGGATTTTTGTAAAAAATGTAGAATATCTTGCCGGAAACTGTGCATTCTCTCCAACAAAAACTGCCCAAACGTGTTGATATTGAGAAAAAAGCTTCACAAACGTTTACAAAAGGGTAACAGGTTGGTATACTTTATGGTGGTAAACGTAACAAGCCATGGAAGCTGAAAGGAGAACCTACCCGTGAATACCGCTGCACCGTCCCGTAAAAAACTGCTGAGCCTTGTGCTGACACTGGTGTTTATGCTCACCTGCCTGCCGGCTGCCTTGGCGGTTGATCTGAATGTGGACGCAGGCTTCTACTTCAAGCAGAGCCGTGGCGGCACCTGCACGCTGGCATCCGCAGCCATGATGCTGCGCCGCCGTGCCTATTTTGACGGCCTGACCGACTGGTCCACTGTGACCGAGAATAGTGTCCGTTCCACGGCATGGTCCAACGGGCTTTCCCACAGCTTTACATATAAGGAGATGCAGGTGGGCTACGGCACACTGCCCTCCCGCAAACAGGAAAAAGTGCAGACCCTGATCACCCTGCTTTCGCAGCACCCGGAGGGCATCGTGCTGTATGACCGCGGCCAGCCCCATGCAGTGCTGCTCACCGACTACACCAACGGCAACTTCTATTGCTCCGATCCGGCAGGCAACATCTCTTCCGGACGCATCCCGCTGGAAAACTCCAGCGTTTCGGTCAATAGGTCCTCCTGCTACTGGTATGTGGCATCAGATCACAACTCCATTGCTGCAGGGGCTGACGGCCTGCGTCTGGAAGGCATGAGCTACCCCATCAATGTCCGTGCGGGCAAGGGCATGGCGCTGACCGGCACTGCAAATGCTGCGCTGGGCACCACCCTGACCAATGTGCAGGTGGCAGTGCTGGACGAGAACGACCAGACGGTGTTCACTGCACAGGCGGCACCCAATACGGCGATCTTCTCCTTCAAGTCGCTGGACAGCTCCATCCGCTTTGGTGAACTGCCCGCAGGCAATTACACCTACATGGTGGTCGTGACCGATTCTCAGGGCGATAACCTCTGCTTTACCAGTGACTTCACGGTTTCGGATGGCTCGGCAAGCAGCGGCGTTTACTGGTCGGTGAAGGATACCGAGGGCACCAAGCTGCTGGACAGTATTCAGGAAGTTCAGGATGCCTTTGCAAATGCAACTGAGTCCACTCTGGGCTGGTTTGGCGGTCTATTCCAGTAAAATCATAAACGACAAAAAAGAAATCCCGGAATACACTTCCGGGATTTCTTTTTTTTTGCTGTAATTTGTTGTAAAAAAGCTTATTTCAGGGTTCCGTCCAGTACCTGACTGTAATACCAGGGCTTTGGTGCGCGGAAGGTCTTGCCGCTGAGGAACTCGAAATCCGGCTGGGTGAAGCGGGGCATGGTGAGTTCCCATGCGCACAGGGCCTGATACTTGAGCTTCAGCTCGCGGTTGGCGGTGTTGTTGCCGTATTTGCTGTCGCCCAGAATGGGACAGCCGATGCTGGCCATGTGGGCGCGGATCTGATGGGTGCGGCCGGTGATCAGCTGCACCTTCAGCAGGGCCAGACGACCGGAGACGGCGATGGTCTCGTACCGGGTCTCCACTTCCTTGGCACCGGGCTGCTTGTCCTCCACGATCTTCACGATGCCGCGGTCGGCGTCCTTGAGCAGATAGCCGCCGAGGGTGGCGTCCGGGGGCGTGGGACGGCCAAAGGTGACGCAGAGGTAGGTCTTTTTCACCTCGCGGCTCTTGATGGCGGCGAGGAACAGTTCCTCGGCCTCGGGGGTCTTGGCGATGATGACAAGGCCGCTGGTGCCGGTGTCGAGGCGGTGGCAGAGGGCGGGAGTGTAGACGTCATTCTCTTTGTACTCGCCCTGCTGGTTGAGATAGAGCAGAGCGCGGTTCAACAGGGTGTCGTCGTCGGGACCGTCCACAGCGAGGCCGGCGGGCTTGTTGACGATGAGGATCTGCGGGCAGTCGTACACCACCTGCGCCGGGCCGCGGGCGTTTTTCCACGCCGGGCCGTCCACACGCTTGTCAGCGTCCAGAACATCGTCAAGGATGAACAGCTTGATCTCATCACCTGCCATCACGCGGGTGGAGAGCGGCTGCTTTTTGCCGTTCAGCTTGATTTTATTTTCGCGCAGGGCCTTGTTCAGACGGCCCGGGTTCAGCGCGGGGAATTGCTGCATCAGATAGTTGTCCAGCCGGGTGGGGGCGAGACATTTGACTTTCAATATTTTCACGGAAGTTTCCTCTCTAAATTAAGAATAGGTTAAGATTTGCTTTTATTGTAGCGAATCAGCCTTCTTACGTCAAGTTGGTTGTTTACTTTTTCAAAAAACAAGAGTATACTGTGCCGGTGCAAAAAGAATTCATCGGAATTTAACGATGGTTTCATCATCAAATCTCCATTTATGGTATAATGAGAGCCTTACATGATTGAAGAGGGAAGAAGGTATTGATATGATGAACGACAAGAAACTGATGCTCCTTGCAGGCGTTCTGGCTCTGGGGATGCTGACCGGATGCAGCTCTGCCAGCGCTGCCAGTGCCGCCAGCGGCATGGCCGGTTCGATGCCCGCCGCCAGCGAAGCCGAAGAGGTGAGCAGCGAAGTGCGCGTCCTGCCCGGCGAAGAGGGCGTCATAATGCCCATCGACCAGGGCAGTCTTGAAGAGATGAAGACCGGCTCCTATAAGTTCGCCGCGAACATCTCGAGCGTGGACACCAAGAAGCGCCAGATGACCCTGACGGTCTACGGCTACGACGCTTACCGCGCCGAGGACGTGGACGCGCTGCTGGCGGGGCTGCGGGACGGCCTGAAGGAGCTGCAGCATATTTAAAAGCTGTGAGGCCTTCCCCCTTGGGAGAAGGTGGCTGTGGCCCCGACCACAGCCGGATGAGGGGCGGCCTTGCTGGTGTGACCCG
>OHPC01000977.1_pt1 | contig 14090 bp, 9 predicted proteins | sample 1577631 | NCBI WGS metagenome assembly OHPC01 (sample SAMEA3879560, study PRJEB24766) | human gut metagenome | biome: human-associated habitat; feature: feces | place: USA | collected 1985/1987 | reverse complement strand
TAGAATTATGCGGTATTGCCCTAAACACAGTATAAGAAGAAACGGAGTGCCAGCCCCATGCCAAACCTGACGGACCTTTCCACCATTCGTGATGTGTGCGCACGGCACGACTTTGCACTTTCCAAGGGGTTCGGCCAAAACTTTATCATCAACCCCGGCATCTGCCCCCGCATTGCGGAAGCCGCTGGCATTGGCCCCGGCTGGGGTGCGCTGGAAGTCGGCCCCGGCATCGGTGTGCTGACAGAACAGCTGTGCAAACGCGCGGATAAGGTAGTTTCGATCGAAGTGGACAAGCGCCTGCCGCCGATCCTGGCCGAGACAATGGCCGAGTACGAGAACTTTAAGCTGGTGCTGGAAGATGTGCTGAAAGTGAACTTGCGCACCCTACTGGCGGAAGAATTTGGTGATAAGCCCGTTGCCGTCTGCGCCAATCTGCCGTATTACATCACCAGCCCCATTCTGATGCGCTTATTGGAAGAAAAACTGCCCATCCGCAACATTACCGTCATGGTGCAGAAAGAGGCTGCACAGCGCCTGTGTGCCGCCCCTGGCACGCGTGAGGCGGGGGCAATCAGCTATGCGGTGGCTTATTACGCCAAACCCAAGCTGCTGTTTACTGTGCAGCCGGGTAGCTTTTACCCTGCCCCCAAAGTGACCAGCGCGGTCATCCAGCTGGATGTCCACACCACACCGCCTGTTACCCCGCCCAACGGGGACGAAGCCGGGCTGTTCCGCCTGATCCGGGCAGCATTTTCTCAGCGGCGCAAGACCGCGGCCAATGCCGTGGCGAACGGCCTGGGCATTTCCAAAGCTAAAGTGAACGCTGCATTGCAGGCCGCCGGGTTGGATATCCGCCTGCGCCCGGAGCAGCTGACGCTGGAAGATTACTGCGCGCTGCAGGCCGCCCTGGCCGCGGCAGAATAAGCGCCGTTCGGAGCGCTACTGCCCCATAATTCGGCATTGACAAGGTGCCGCAACATGTGCTAGAATACTTAGGTATTCCCAAGGTATATCTGAAAACAAAGAAAACGACGGATATTTCGCAAACACAAGCAGGATTTAAGGCTCTTTCACGCAAAATCCGGCTACGTTTGTAGAAATAGACGATATGTTCAACTTTTCAGATACAACCTAAGGATTTCTTAGCCGTGCTGGCGTAGCTCAATTGGCAGAGCAGCTGATTTGTAATCAGCAGGTTGCAGGTTCGATTCCTGTCGCCAGCTCCAAAATATCCCGGCAGTTTTATAACTGCCGGGATATTTTTGTATCAATCCTATATTTTGTAGCACAAAAAGGTAAAAAGTACCCCCGGCACAGGGTCAGCCCTGAGCCGGGGGGCGGTATATTCAGGAAAATGAGATGGACTGAATGGCAAATACGAGAAGCAGATCTTAGCCCATATTGAGCAAGTTGCTCTTCATAGTTTTCAGCTCTTTTTCCAACTGGTCTTTTTCTTTGGTGTATGCCTGGTAGTCCTGCATCTGCTCCATCACGGCGGGGTCGCTGGCAGTCAGGTAGCCGCTGGTCATGGAGGTGGTGGTGCTGAACTTTTTCTGCTGGCCGTTAAAGTCGATCACCAGGAACTGATCCGTAGAGGGCAGTACCTTGCCCACGCCGAACATTTTGTGGGTTACTTCGCAGCCGGTCAGGTCGGGCAGGGCAGTGGGGCTTGCCAGCAGCTCCTGCAATTTCTGCTCCTTTTCGGCGATCTGCATGCACAGGTTGGCGCGCTCGGCTTTCTGTTTCACGGCCTTGGTGCGTTCTTTGGCGGTTGCCGTGCGGGAAAAGCCCTTGGGGTAATAGCCGTTTACATAGGCGCTGTGCATGATATCATACACCAGCAGATGCAGCTGGTCATTGATGCCGTGCATGGTGTTTTTCAGCCGCTCGGTGTGCAGGCGGGTCAGCTCATCGTATTTGGGCAGCTCGTTCAGCAGGTCATCGCACATGGCGTAATATTGGGTCAGGTTAAAGGCCGCGCCGGTGCCAAAGTCTTCGTCATAGCCGAAATAGGCGGCCCAGGCTTTGGCTTCGGCGGGAACAAAGAAGTAGTTATCCTCCGGCTCCAGCAGGCTCAGGTACAGCGCGGCGCTGCCGGCCGTCTGAGTGAACTTGGCCATGCGCGGCAGGCAACGGCGGAAACGGCCGTTGACCTGGTCGGCAAACATTTCCACGCGGCCCTGGCGTTTTTTCAGGTCACCGTCATCATCATTGAACAGCCAGCGAAAACACTCGCGCACAAGCTCAACTTCCGTGGGGTGCATCATCAGGGCCTGCATGCCGCCAATGGGCTGCAGGGCGGGCGTGTCCATCACGGCACGGGCCTGCTGTGTGGCCTGGGCAAACATGGCAGGAAAATCCACCGCGTCGATATCCCAGTTTGTGCCAAAGCAGTTGATGGCTTCCCAAACGCCATTTTCTGCGGTTTCGCCATCGGTCAGGCTGCGGATATACGGGGCAAGGATCGTGTTCAAAGTTTCAGTGTTCAAGCTCAAAACGTGATACCCTCCAATGAATTACAATGAATTGCCGCCGCCCGCCGCAAAGGTTTTTATTGGGCGACAACCTTTTTATTATACGAAAAAATCAGGGCTTTCGTCAAGGCATTGCGGAGCAAAAAGGATGAAAAAAGGCACCGGCGGTGAAAGCAGGTACACCGCCGATGCCGAAAAATAAAACAGGGATAAGTGAGATATAGACAGGGAAAAACGCCGCCTTGCAAAAGGCAGGCCGCCGAATGGCTCAGGTATGGAAAACGCCAATGGTGGGGTTGATAAAATCAACGATGAGCAAAAACGAGATGACAGCCAGCATGCCGATCAGGCAGAAAAACATGCGGCGCAGCCAGCGGTTTTTATCGGTAAGGATATCCCGGTACTGCTTGTCTTTGTTCTCAAGCTCCCGCATGTACTGCTGACGGGCGGCGTCCAGGGTTTTGGCATAATAGTTCTGCATGGAAAGCAGCAGCTGCATCACGTTGGAATCCAGCAACTGGCCGTTTTCGCTCTCCAACTTTTGTAGGCCGGTGATCGCATCCAGCGAGCCATCCATGGCGGCAACGATCGCGGCGACATCACGGAAGCTGGGATTCTCGGTCTGGCCGCTCAAAATGCGGTTTACGGTGCTGAGGGGCACCCCGCTTGCACTGGAGATTTGCTGCAGGGTCAGGTTTTGTTCGGATTTCATATTTTTCAACGTTTCCACAATAGATTCTTGCATAAACCTCCTCCATTTCCCAAATCTGGGAAAGCCTAAAAGGGCGTTTCTCAGATTTGATGGTTTACAATTCCGGCAGCCTCTGCTACAATTCACATAATGTTTCCATAAGGCGATGGGGAAACAGGAAAGACCCCACCGCTGCCAAGGGCAACGTGATCCCCCGGCAGGAAGCATCCCGAAATGTGCCGCAAAACATGCCACTATTTTAATATGGCTTTTATAATTTGTCAAGAATTGTAAGAACTGTTAAAAAATGGATGTCTGCGGTATGGTGGGGAAAGTGTTTGGGCTGTGGAAGGGGGCCGAGAACGATTTACCAGTATCTTGCGGTGGAACAAACCCTGTTCAGCTGTGAACTTGGCCGCTATACTGCTTTTGGAATTGCGGCCCAAAAGCGGGCACCGGATGGCTGGCGGCAGATTGCATTTGTCCCAGATATTTGCACCAATACCCAACAGGCACAGCGCCTGGCGCAGCTGTGCACACAGGGGCAGCTGGAACCCATCCATTTGATGGATGTAATTGAAGATTTTGTGGCAGACCCTTGTTCCTGGCCATAGAGGGCCTGGCTTGCCGCAGAAATGTTAAAATCCCCCGGATCGTATAGAATCCGAGGGATTACGTTTTTATTTTGGGCGACTGATTCGTTTGGAGAAGGGGGATGCCTTTGAGGCAAAACGGACCGCAGGGACAGCTCTCAGGCGGAGATGGCCGACCTGCAAAGCACTTTGGGCTATTCTCCCAAAGCCATAACAGCTTGTCCGGGGCATCAAGAAGGTCGCCCACTGCAAATATTACAGCAGCTGCACACCAGCGCGCTCGCACACGGCTTTGGTCTCGGTATCCCACAGGCTGACCTGCACTTCGCCGATGTGGGCCTTGCCCAGCAGCAACATGCACAGGCGGCTCTGGCCAATGCCGCCGCCCATCGTCAGGGGCAGCTTGCCTTCCAGCAGCATTTTATGGAACGGCAGTTCCGCACGCTCCGGGCAGCCTGCGGCTTCCAGCTGGCGGGTCATGGCGGCCGGGTCCACACGGATGCCCATGCTGGAAAGCTCCAGTGCACAGCCCAGCGCTTTGTGCCAGAACAGAATATCGCAGTTCAGCGTCCAGTCATCATAGTCAGGGGCACGGCCATCGTGGCGGATGCCGCTTTTCAGCTGGCCGCCGATCTGCATGATGCAGACGGTGCCATGGGCGCGGGTAAAGGCGTTTTCGCGCTCTTTGGGGGTCAGGTCGGGGTACAGATCTTCCAGCTCCTGGGTGGTGATAAAGGTCGGCTCACGGGTCAGGCGGATGGCTTTCAGCTCCGGGAACTTCCAGCGCAGCTCGTCCGCAGTGGAGCAAACGGCATCCACAATATCGCGCACGGTTTCCTGCAAAAAGGGCAGGGTGCGGTCCTTCGCGGTGATGACCTTCTCCCAGTCCCACTGGTCTACATAAATGCTGTGCAGGTTGTCAAGCTCTTCGTCGCGGCGGATGGCGTTCATGTCGGTGAAGAGGCCCTTGCCGGGGTGGAACTGATAGCGCTTCAGAGCCAGGCGCTTCCACTTGGCCAGGGAGTGGACCACCTGGGCGGTGTCCTCCACCCGGTTGATCTCAAAGGAGACGGGGCGCTCCACGCCGTTCAGATCATCGTTCAGGCCGCTGCCGTTCAAAACAAACAGCGGGGCGGTAACGCGCTTCAGGTGCAGGGCGGCACACAGCTTTTCCTGAAAGATGGTTTTGATGATGCCGATGGCCCGCTGGGTATCGTACAGGCCCAAAAGATCATGATAGTTTTTGGGAATGGACGTTTTGGACATAAATATTCCTCTTTTCCTCTCTACTTGCAGGGCAGCGTATGACTGCACCTTGAGCCGGAACGCCAGGCTGTGACAAATTCCGGCAAATTACACCGCATTTATTATAATCCCTGCGTCCGTCTGCGTCAAACAAAATTCGCCGATGACGTACAGGATATACAGCAAAACTAAAAATAACGGCCCGCACTGCATTTGCAGCCGGACCATTTGATATTTAGGGCAATACCGCATAACTCTAAGTGCCGATACGGCGAGCGAGGTGCGGCAGCTGCTAGGCCAAAAGCGCAGATAATACTGGATGTCTTATCGAGCATTTTGGCAACGCAGATGCCGTGCCGCAGCCGTCGGAGCGGTGCTTAAGCCGTAAGGCGGGAATTGTGCGGTGTTGCCTTAGTTGGGGTTATGCAGCGGGGCAGGCGTTACGCCTTGGCAAACTGGCTTGCATACAGGTTGGCGTAAAAGCCGCCCCTGGCCAGCAGCTCCTCGTGGGTGCCGCGCTCAATAATGTTGCCGGCTTTCATCACAAGGATCTGATCGGCGTTTTTGATGGTGGAAAGGCGGTGCGCCACAATAAAGCTGGTGCGGCCTTTCATCAGTTCCTCAAAGGCATCCTGAACCAGCACTTCGGTACGGGTATCAATGCTGGAGGTTGCTTCGTCCAGAATCAGGATGGGCGGCTTGCGCAGCATAACACGGGCAATGCAAAGCAGCTGCTTCTGGCCCTGGCTGATGTTGCCGCCGTCCTCGGCAATTACGGTATCATAGCCCTGGGGCAGGCGGCAGATAAAGCTGTGGGCGCGGGCACGCTTGGCGGCGTCGATGATCTCCTCGCGGGTGGCGTCCGGCTTGCCGTAAGCAATGTTATCTGCCACAGTACCGGCTTTCAGCCAGGTTTCCTGCAAGACCATACCCAGGTTGCCGCGCAGCGAATCCCGCGTTACGGTGTCAATGGGGTGGCCGTCCACCTTCAGGGTGCCGCCGTTGATCTCGTAAAAGCGCATCAGCAGGTTGACCAGGGTGGTTTTGCCGCAGCCGGTGGGGCCGACCAGGGCAATGCGCTGGCCGGGCTGAACGCGCAGATTCATGTCTTCAATCAAGGGCACATCCGGCACATAGCGGAACTTGACATGCTCAAACTCCACACTGCCTGCACCGTGGGGCAGGGGAACGGCATCGGGGGCATCGGGCAGGATGGGGTCTTCGTCAATAAAGTCGAACACACGCTGCGCACAGGCCAGGGCGTTCTGCAGCTCGGTCATAACGCCGGAAATATCATTGAACGGCTTGGTGTATTGGTTGGCATAGTTCAGCAGAACCGAAAGCTCGCCGACCGTAATGCCGCCGCCAATGGCAACCAGCGCGCCCACCACGCCGACCGCCGCATACACCAGCGCGTTGACAAAGCGGGTGGCAGGGTTGGTGATGGAGGAAAAGAAGGTGGCCTTTACGCCGCAGATCTGCAGATCGGCGTTGATCTTGTCAAAGCGCTCCTCGGCGCGGCTTTCGTAACCGAAGGCCCGGACAAGATGCTCGTTGCCGATCAGCTCGTCCACCAGACCGGTCAGCTCGGCGCGGGTCTCGCTCTGTACGCGGAACATATCATAGGTATGCTCCGCAATGAACTTTGCCACAAAGATGGAAAGCGGGGTGAGAACCACAACGATCAGGGTAATGCGCCAGTCAATGGAAAGCATAAAGCCCAAAGTGCCCACAATGGTCAGAATGCCGGTGAACAGCTGGGTAAAGCCCATCAACAGGCCGTCACTGAACTGCTCCACATCGGTGTTGATGCGGCTGATGGCGTCGCCGGGCTTGTGGGCATCCATATAGCTCAGGGGTAAAATCTCCATGTGCTGGAACGCCTGCACGCGGATGTCGCGCACCACCTGGAAGGTGATGCGGTTGTTCACCATGTTCATCAGCCACTGGCAGATGGAGGTGACACACACGGTAACGCCAAACTGGATGGCAATCTTGCCCAGGGCAGGGAAGTTGACATTGCCCTGGCCCACAATCAGGTCCACGCCGCGGCCCGAAAGAATGGGGGCGTACAGCGTGGTAAGAACGGTAACGGCGGCAAGCAGCAGGGTGAACAGCACCAAACCGCGGTACGGCTGGATCAGCTTTAACACGCGCTGAATGGTGCCTTTACTGCCCCGCAGGGAAACACGCTTTTTCTTTGCATTGCTCATAAGGTCTTTTCCACCTCCTCGCGGCTCAGCTGGCTCAGGCAGATCTCGCGGTAAACATCGCAGGTTTTCAGCAGGTTGGTATGGGTGCCGCTGCCCACCAGATTGCCGTCATCCAGCACCAGAATGCGGTCCGCACGCTGCACAGCAGAAGCACGCTGGGAAACAATAAATACCGTCATGCCATGGGTCTGCTCTTTCAGCGCTTTGCGCAAAGCAGCGTCCGTGGCAAAATCTAGGGCGGAGGAACTGTCGTCCAAAATCAGTACCTGGGGGTGAGGTACCAGCGCGCGGGCAATGGTCAGGCGCTGGCGCTGGCCGCCGCTGAAATTGCGCCCGGCGGTCTCCACCGGTTCATCCAGCCCTTTGGGCTTGCCGCGCACAAAGTCCGCCGCCTGGGCAATCTCCAGGGCCTGCCAGATCTGCTCATCGGTGGCATCGGGGCAGGCCCATTGCATGTTGTCCCGGATGGTGCCGGTAAACAGCACGGCGCGCTGCGGCACAATGCCGATCATCTGGCGCAGCTGGGCAAAACCGTACTGCTGCACAGCATGGCCAAACAGATCAACGCTGCCGCTGGTGCAGTCATAAAAGCGGGGAATCAGGTTGATCAGGGTGGATTTGCCGCTGCCCGTGCCGCCGATCACGCCGATGGTCTGGCCGTTCTGGGCGGCAAAGCTGATGTCCGTCAGGCTGGGGGCACCGGCACCGTGGTAGGTAAAGCCCACATGGTCAAATGCAACGGCAGGGGCGCCCGCTGCCGGGGCAAGGGCGGCCGCGGCGGGGTCGGTCATCGTGGATTTGGTGTTCAGAATCTCCGAAACACGGATGCCGCTGGCCAGTGCGCGGGTGACAGAAACCACCAGATCGGCAATGCGCAGCAGGTTGATAAGGATCTGGTTCATATAGTTGATTAGGGCAATGATCTCGCCCTGGGTCAGCGCGCCGCTGTTTACCTGCAGCCCGCCGCGCATCAGGATGGCGATCACGCCCAGGTTGACGATGAGATAGGTCAGCGGGGTCATCAAAGCGGAAATGCGCCCGGCGGTCAGCTGGAAAGTTTTCAGTTTGTCGTTCACGGCGGTAAAATCCGCAATTTCGTCATCCTGCCGTGCAAAGGCGCGCACCACGCGGGCACCCACATAATTTTCGCGGGTCAGCAGGGTCACTTTGTCCAGCGTATTCTGGGCGGCGCGGTACTGGGGCACCGTCACCCGCATGATCAGCCAGACCACCAGCGAGATGGCCAGCGTGACCAGCACGAACCAGAACCCCATGGTGGGGCTGATGACAAACGCCAGAATCAGCGCGCCGATGACAATAAACGGGCAGCGCAGCAAAAGGCGCAGCGTCATGTTTACGCCGTTTTGCAGCTGGTTCACATCGCTGGTGATGCGGGTGACCAGCGTGGGCGTGCCGATGCCGTCCAGCTCCGTGTAAGAGAGGGTATCAATGTGGCGGAACAGCGCCCCGCGCAGCGCCGTGCCATAGCCCAGCGCGGCCTTGGCGGCAAAATACTGCGCCGTCAGGCTGGATGCCATACCCACAACCGCAAGCAGCACCATCAAGCCGCACTGCTTGCCAATATAAGCCAAATCCCCGTTTTTGATGCCCACATCAATGATGTTGGCCACCACAAGGGGAACCAACAGCTCAAAGCAGGCTTCCAGCATTTTGAACAGCGGGGCAAGGATGGATTCTTTCTCGTATCCTTTCAAAAACCGCAGCATGTTCCGCATGAACGCACCAACCTTTTTGTAATATCAAATTATATGCCTAAGGCAACACCGCACAATTTCCGCCTTGCGGCTTAAGCACCGCTCCGGCGGCTGCGGCACTTAGAATTATGCGGTATTGCCCTAAAACAGAGCATACTTTTTAATCATACAACAGATGCGTCTAAATGCCAAGTTGAAAAACGCAATACAACCAATGAAACCAATATTTTTTGCGGCCAGCCACAAAAACAGGCCGGATGGCAGCGCCTTGCCCGGTTTCGATGATTATTTGCACCCTGCCCGCCTATACTTGCAGTGGGGTAACCCGCAACGCTGCAACATGTAGGAGGGCAGAGGTCACTATGTTTTATTATCATAAAGGTTTAACCCGCGCCGCACGGCGCACCGTCGCCACCGCGATCACCATCGCAGGCCGGCAGGGGTGTACGGCGGTGGATACCGGGCACCTGCTGCTTGCCATGCTGCAAACCGGGCGGGGCACTGCGGTGGAGTTTCTGCGCCGCAAACAGATCACAGTAACGGCACTTTCGGCCTGTGCCTCCCAGCGGGCCTGCACGGGCCGCCCGCTGCACCTGCGCGGCCGGGACCTTGCGCCCGAAAGCCGCAAGGCGCTGGAATTCGCTGTTCTGGGGGCCCATGCTGCCCGCGTGAACAAAGCGGAGAACGAACACCTGCTCTGTGCCATGCTGGAAGATACCGCCTGCACGGCCAGCGTGTGGCTGGCGGGCCTTGGGCTGGAAGTTCCACGCGCCGCGCGGGAATGCCGCCAGCTTTCCGGTCAGCTGGTTTTGCCCAGCAGCCCCCGCATGAGCAGTACCCGCGGCAGCCGCCCCAGTGAGAAATATGGCCGTGACCTGACCCGCCTTGCGCAGGAAGGCCAGCTGGACCCCGTACTTTGCCGGGATGATGAGCTGGAACGCATGATCGAAATTTTGTGCCGCCGCCAAAAGAATAACCCATGCCTTTTGGGGGAGCCGGGCGTGGGCAAAAGCGCCCTGGCCGAAGCCCTGGCCCAGCGCATTGCCGCCGGGCAGGTAACGCCCAGCTTAAAGGGCAAGCGGGTGCTGGCGCTGGATATGGCGTCCATGGTGGCGGGCACCAAGTACCGCGGCGATTTTGAGGAGCGGTTCAAAAACCTGCTGGAAGAGCTTTACCGCGACCGTTCCACCATTCTGTTTATTGACGAGATCCATGTGATCGCCGGGGCCGGTGCGGCGGAAGGCGCAATCGATGCGGCCAGTATCTTAAAGCCGATGCTGGCCCGCGGGGAAATCCAGCTCATCGGTGCGACCACACCGGAGGAATACCGCAAGACCATCCAGAAGGACTCCGCCCTTGACCGCCGCTTTGGCATGGTGAATATTGAGGAACCGGCCCCACAGCAGGCAGAAAAAATTTTAACCGGCCTGATGCCCCGGTATGAGCGCTACCACGGGGTGCGCATCCCGCAGGAGGCGATTCGCGCCGCGGTGGAGCTGAGCGTGCGCTACCTGCCGGGGCGCTACCTGCCGGACAAGGCCATTGACCTGTTGGACGAAGCCGCCGCGGCGCTGCGGATTTCAGGCGGGGAGCAATCCATGCTGCCAGGCAGCAAAATGCCGGTGCTGACCTCGGCGGAAATTGCCAAGGTGGTGGGCAAGGCCAGCGGCGTGCCCGCCGAGCGGGTAGGGGAGGCGGAGCGTGTGCGCCTGGACCAGCTGGAAGCCCGCCTTGCCGCGCAGGTGATTGGTCAGCCGCGCGCGGTGCATGCCGTGGCGGCGGCTATCCGGCGCAGCCGCACCGGTTTGGGCGAGCCGGGGCGGCCCATCGGTGCTATGCTGTTTTTAGGGCCTACCGGCGTGGGCAAGACCGCACTGGCGCGGGCGCTTGCGGTCAGCTGGTTCGGCAGCGAGAAGGCGCTGCTCAAATTTGATATGTCGGAGTATCAGGAGCAGCACACCGCCGCCCGGCTGCTGGGTGCGCCGCCGGGCTACCTCGGCCATGACGAGGGCGGGCAGCTGACCGAAGCCGTGCGCCGCCGCCCGTACAGCGTGGTGCTGTTTGACGAGATCGAAAAGGCGCACCCGGATATCCAGAATATCTTGTTGCAAATCTTGGAGGACGGTCAGCTGACCGATGCCATGGGCCGCAAGGCAGATTTCCGCAACACCATCGTGCTGCTCACCTCCAACTTGGGCGCACGGTTCCTGGCGGGGCAGAACGCGCCGCTGGGCTTTGCCGCCGGGGCAGAAGCCGTGTTTGAAAAGCAGTCCGCGCAGGCTGTGGAGGAAGCTAAAAAGTGGTTCCGGCCGGAGCTGCTGGGACGGCTGGACGAGGTGATCGTGTTCCGCCCGCTGGCGGAAGAAAACCTCTGCGCCATTGCAGAAAAAATGCTCTGTCAGCTGGAGCAGCGCGCCGCCCGCAGCGGCTACCGACTGCGCCACACCCCGCAGGTGGGGGCGGCACTGGCTGCCCGGGCGCAATCGGCCTACGGTGCGCGGGAACTGCGCCGTCAGGTGGACAGGGCGGTGGAGCAGGCACTTGCAAACCGCATTGCTGCCGGAACTGCCTGCGTAGGGCAGCACTGGACAGCAGACTGCGCCGCCGATGGCAGCATCGTTTTGCGGGAGGATGAAACCATAACCCTATAAGAAAATAGCAAAATAGCGTTTTCGCTTGCAACCGGCACGGTTTTCGACTATTATAGAGGAAATAGAGTTACAACAGGGAGGACCCCGATGCACACGCTGTTTCTTCTGAACCCCGCAGCCGGAAAGGCCGACTGTACCCGCACCCTGCCGCAGCAGATCGCGGCAGCTGCTGCCGGTGCCGGGCTTGCCCCGGAGGACTACACCATCCGCGTCACCACCCACGCAGGCCACGCCCGGGAACTGTCCCGTGCAGCCGCAGCTGCCGCCCAGAAGGCCGGGGTGGAGTTGCGCATTTTTACCGCCGGTGGTGACGGCACCTTCAACGAGGCGCTCACCGGCGCTCACGGCTTTGACAAGACCGCCGTGGGTTGCCTGCCCTATGGCAGTGGCAACGACTTTCTGCGCACCTACGGTACAAAGGAGGAGTTTCTGGATCTGGACGCCCAGCTGGCCGGCGGGGTGGTGCCCATCGACCTGATGCGCACCAGTCTGGGGCTTTCTGCCACCATCTGCGCCGCCGGTCTGGACGCACAGGTGGCCTACGGCATCCCCAAGTTCCGGCGCATCCCGCTGTGCGGCGGCGAGGCGGCCTATGCGCTGTCCATTGTCCAGCAGCTGTGCGGGCATATCGGCCGCAGGGTGGAGTACGTCATTGACGGCGAGGTGCTGACCGTGGACTGTCTGATGTGCGCAGTGTGCAACGGCCGCGCCTACGGCGGCGGTTTTATGGCCGGGCCGGAGGCACAGCCGGATGACGGCTGGCTGGATGTGTTCATCGTGCGCAAGGTCAGCCGCCGGGTCATTGCAAAGCTGCTGATGCTGTACAAAAACGGCCAGCACTTTCAAAACGGCCAACTGACCGAGGCTGCAAAGCCCTACTTTATTTATCGCCGCGCAAAATCGGTCAGTCTGCGGGCAGCAGATGGCCGTGGGCCCATCATTGCCACCGTGGACGGTGAGTGCGCCCCTTGCAAGCAGGTGTCGGTACAGGTGCAGCCGCTGGCAGGCCGCGTGCTGCTGCCGCTGCCCGCCTACCAGCGCTTTACCACCAAAAAGGCGGGCGTGAAGTAAAAAATAAATCATCAGATCCAAACAAGGCCGCTGCACATTGTTCCGTGCAGCGGCCTTGTGTTTTGCTTATTGTTTTGCAAGGCGCTGCCGTACCCGGTGCTCCAGCGCCTTGTAAAAGCTGCTCAGGCAGAGCGTGAGCAGATATACGGTCAGGGTCCAGACCACAGGATGTACCGTAAGGCTGAACTTGTCCGCAGTCCACTCCATATACCGGATCAGCACCTGATGGATCAGAAAACCGTAAGGGGACAGCCCGGCCATCCACAAAAACGGCTTTGCGGAAAGCAGCCGGGAAATGATTCCCTTGCCCACGGCAAGCAGCCAGACCAGCAGCACCGCAGAGGGTGTGAACAGCACGTTGTACCGGAAGGCCACCGCGCCCAGAACCCCCACCTGCTTGGCGGCGATAAACAGGCAGCCGCCCGCAAGCAGCACAGCGGCAAGCTCCAGCAGGGAGAAAGCACCGCCCGGCAGGCCGCTCTCCTGTTTGCGGCTGTGGTAAAGGCAGCCCATGCAGCAGCTGATGGTAAAATCTCCCGCCCGGAACACAGGGCACAGATAGGTCAGGTAAAAGGCGGCCTTTCCGCTGAGCCCGGCTTTCCAGACCGCAAGGGAGAAAAGACACTGCACGCAGAAGATCACGACGGCAATGCAACGCAGCCTGCGGACATCGGCCTTTTTCAGTACGGCGAGAAGCGGGGGAAAGATGGCATACAGAAAAGCCTGTACCGAAAGATACCACGCCACTCCGTTCAGGCAGAACCAGAAACGGCTGGAGGGAATCCATGTTTGCAGCAGAAAAATGCTTACAACAAGCTGCGCTGCACAGGAGAGCACCCCGCGGGCAGAGGGCTGCGCCAGAAGCCACTTCAGCACAAATAACAACGCGGCAGCCATCATTATAAGGTGCAGCGGGTACAGCTTTCGTATTTTTTTAAGAGAGAAAGCTATGGCAGACCGCAGTCCCGGTGCTGTGCGCGGGCGGTCGTAATAGTTGCAGGTCATCAGAAAACCGGACAGCGCCACGAATACCGTGATCGCCCACGGCCCCAGCCACGGTGCCCCGCAATGGGAGAGCACCACGCTCAGAAATGCGACTGCCCGCAGCCCCTGCAAAGATGAGATCAGCTTTTTGTCTGTCAAAGTATCCTCCGTTCTGCCGCAAAGCGCGTCAGCTGTGTTTTTGTAATGCGCTATAAGTATAAAAAAGACGGCGCGTCCTGTCAAGAACACACCACTTTTTTGCGTAGTAGGGTGCGATTTTTTGGCGTCATAAATTCTTAACAAAGAAAAATTGCAAAACCTCTTGATTTTTCAGAGCAAGATGAGTACAATACAATTAGCACTCAGAGAAAAGGAGTGCTAAACCGCTGCGGAGCACACACGAAGCCCCCGCAGGACGCAACAAAGTTTCAAATAAATTCAATATAATTGGAG
>OHPC01000953.1_pt1 | contig 14448 bp, 10 predicted proteins | sample 1577631 | NCBI WGS metagenome assembly OHPC01 (sample SAMEA3879560, study PRJEB24766) | human gut metagenome | biome: human-associated habitat; feature: feces | place: USA | collected 1985/1987 | reverse complement strand
CCCCGCCCGCATTATCGTAACGTTTCGTATTGCGTGCTCAGCTGATCACGCGCATGCGGATCGTACCCTCGATGGAGGCGAGCTGGTCGAGAGCCCTCTGGTCCGGGCGCTGCGCCACATCGGTGACCACATAGCCGATCTCGCCTTCCGTGCCCAAGGCCTGGGCGGCGATGTTGATGCCGTCCTCGCCCAGCACACGGTTGACGCGTGCCAGCACACCCGGAAGATTCGCATGCAGGTGGGCGATGCGGAAATTCGACTTGATGTCGGACAGGGTGATCTGCGGCAGATTCACCGACAACATGGTGGAACCCTTGAACCAATAATCCTCAAGACGCTGGGAGACGAACTGTCCGATGGACTTCTGCGCCTCAAGCGTGGAGCCGCCGATATGCGGGGTGAGGATCATGTTGTCCTCGTCCGCAAGGTCGGTCAGGAACTCGTCGCCGGTCTTCTTCGGTTCGATTGGGAACACGTCCACCGCCGCGCCGGACAGATGGCCGGAATCCAGATGCTTCTTCAACGCATCCAAATCCGCCACGAAACCACGGGACAGGTTGATGAAGATGGCATCCTGCTTCATATGCTCGAACTGGTCTTCGCCGAAGAATCCCGTGTTCGACTTGCGTCCATCCACATGAAGCGTGACCACATCGGACTGTTCCAGCAATTCGTTGAGCGTGTCGCAACGGTGGGCGTTGCCCATGGCGAGCTTCTCTTCAATGTCGTAGAACAGCACGCGCATGCCAAGCGCCTCGGCGACGACGGAAAGCTGGGAGCCGATGTTGCCGTAGCCGATGATGCCGAGCGTCTTGCCTCGGACCTCATGGGAGCCGGAGGCGGACTTATCCCACATGCCGTGCTTCATATGATGGGTGTGCGCGGGAATGCGGCGCATCAGGCAGATGATGTCGCCGATCACCAGCTCCACCACGGAACGGGTATTCGAATACGGCGCGTTGAAGACGGCGATGCCGTTCTTGCCCGCGTATTCGAGATCCACCTGGTTGGTGCCAATGCAGAAGCAGCCGACCGCGGTGAGCGTCGGACGCGCGTCGATGACCTTGCGGGTCACACTGGTCTTGGAACGGATGCCGAGCAGGTCGACACCTTCCAACGCATCAATCAGCTCGTCCTCGCTCAGGGCTCCCTTGAGGCACTCGACCTCGAAGCCATGGTCGCGCAGCGACTGCGCCGCGTCGGGATGGATGTTTTCAAGTAACAATGCTTTAGGCATGGTTCCTACCTTATAGCTTGAGCAGCTTTTCGTCGTTTTTTGTCCGCAGTATAAGCAGACGCTGCGTGGGCCTCGTCATGGCGACATACAAATCGGAGGCCGCTACGATACGCGACGGCGCGTTCTCCTCGATTCGTCCGGGCTGGACCACCATCACGGCATCATACTCCAGACCCTTCACGGTCTGTGTGGAACATACGGTGACCTGCTCGTCCCAGGAACTCTGGGCATCGAGCCTGTCGAATTCCTTCGGGTCGAGCTCATCCTGAAGTTGTGCGTATACGCGTGCGCGCAACGGCTTGAGCATATCGTCCGGCGCGATGATCGCCACACGACCGGTACCGTCGGAGGAAACGTAGGCGCGCACCAACTCGACGGTCTGCTGCGCGACGGCGTCGCCGATCAGGCTATCGTCACGCAAGGTGAGACGCTTGACTGAATCCGGGACGCCACGCACGGCGTTCACCGTGGAGATGTACAGGCCTTCGGACGAGGCGAAATCGCTGGCGAGCTGCGACACCTCCTTCGGATTGCGGTAGTTGATCGTCAACTCGTTGAGCTGCCAGTTGCGTTCGCCGAACAGCGGGTCCATCATGCGACGCCAGGACCGGGTACCGCCCAACGCGGAGGTCTGCGCCACGTCGCCCACAATCGTGAACGAGCGCGACGGACAACGACGGATCAGCATGCGCCAATCCATCGCGGTCAGCTCCTGCGCCTCATCCACCACGATATGGCCATACGTCCACTCGCGGTCGGCCGCGGCGCGCTGCGCGGTCAATTCGGCGTCCATACCATTGATATTGTCCACCAGCATCTGCGAAGTGACGATGCCGGAACCGATACCGGCCTGCGCCAGCGTGTCCTTGGCGAACTGCTCTTCCTCGGCGCGCTTGGCATCCAACGCCTTCTGCCTGGCCACGGCCTTCGGATCCGGTCCAAGCAATTCCATGGCCTCATCCAGCAGAGGTACGTCGCTGACGGTGAAGGGCGAGCCCTTCGGACGCGTCAGCGTCTCGATGTCACGCTCTTCGAGCCAGGGGGCGAAACGGCGCAATTGCTGCGGTTTCGCGAACAGCTGGTCGACCAGCCATTCGCCGGTCATCGGCAGCCATGCGAGGTTCAGCGTCTTGCGCAAATCGTCGTTCATACGCAACTGCTGCATCACATCGTTAAGCTCGGCCTGCTCCGGCTCGTAGTCAAGCCGTTCGACGTACCGGTTGCGCATGGCCGACAGCATGTCGCGCACGAAGGTCTCGCGCGCCTTGTTATGCGGCTGCCGCGTGCGCTTGGCATCGGCGATGGCCTGCTCGATATCCGCACGCACCATCGGCACGTTGAAACCGTTGATGCGGATGACCGGCAGATGCGAAGGCATGCGTTCACGAGCCGCCACGGCATTGGCGATCGCCTTGGCCATACGGCGTTCACCCTTGAGCTTGGCCGCATACGGGTCGTCATGCGCGGTGGCGATGATGCCGGGAATCAGATCCGCGATGGTACGGCTGACCACACCCGTCTCACCCAGCGAGGGGAGCACCTGGTCGATGTAATGCAGGAACGTCGAGCTGGGGCCGACCACCAGCACTCCGGAACGCTGCAACGCGCGACGATGCGTATACAACAGGTAGGCCGCGCGATGCAACGCGACCGCGGTCTTGCCGGTTCCCGGACCGCCCTGCACCACCACCGCCTGGTTGAGGTCCGCACGGATGATACGGTCCTGCTCGCCCTGGATGGTGGCCACGATATCGGTCATCTTGCCGGTGCGGCGTGAGCTCAACGAAGCCAGCAGCGCACCCTCGCCGGTCAATGTGCCATTGGAGGACGCCTCGCCGACCTGATCGGAATGCACGTCGAGCACCTCATCCTCGACGCCGACCACTTCCCTGAAACTCAACGTGATATGCCGGCGCATGACGATGTCGCCATGATTCGAAGGCGTCGCCTCATAGAACGGGCGTGCCGCGTCGGCTCGCCAGTCGGTGAGAATCGGCTCATGATCCTCATCGGACAGGCCGATACGCCCAATGTAGCGATGCGCGCCATGCACGTCGTCGAGCCTGCCGAAAACCAGACGATCCTCCACCGCACGAAGCTGGGTGAGACGGTCCTCGTACATGGTGGCGAAGGAATCGCGTTCGGTGCGTTGCGTGGGCGAACCGTGCGATCCTGCGGCCCGGACCGTGTCGAGACGCGACCGAGCCTGCGCCCTCAACGCGTCCAGACGATCATATGCGCGGCTGACGGCCTGTTGCTCCTCACGCAACTGGGCGGAATAACTCGACATTGCTGTCCCTTCATCAAAAACTTAAGGCACTCTAATGTACCCCAAGGCTTCTACGTGCGGCGATCGGCCGCGGCGAATCGTGACGGGCTGACAATGCCGGAACTGTACGGTGCGGACGCGCAATCTCAAATATGGGGAGAAATCGACAATATTTTGAGGCATTTTTGCTTTTTCGTGGGGAAAAATGGTGAGCGGTGGGGTAGAGTGGGGAAAGTGTCTCGGATTGGTGGGCCGAGTGTGGGCAAAAAGGAGGTGCGGTAATGGTCCATGACATTGGAGCAGAACCCGTCTCCGACGATGATCCGGCTCAATCCGGCGGCATGATGGCGGACTTGCCGCCATTGCTGCTGGGCACCTACACTCCGAAAATCGACGCCAAAGGACGTATGGCATTGCCTGCGAAGTTCCGCAGCCAACTGGGCTCCGGCATGGTGATGGCAAGAGGCCAGGAACGATGCGTCTACCTGTTGCCGCAATCGGAATTCAGACGGATCGCGGTGCAGATCCAACGCACGTCCATGGGAAACAAGGCGGCACGCGACTACCTGCGTGTGTTCCTTTCCGGCGCGGTCGACCAGGAGCCAGACAAGCAGGGACGCGTGCTTGTGCCGCAGATGCTCCGCGATTACGCGAATCTGGGCAGCGACATTGTGGTGATCGGCGTGGGAACCCGGGCCGAGATTTGGAACAGACAGGCATGGGAGGATTACTTGGCCGACAAGGAACAAGGATATTCCGACATTGCCGATGACGTATTGCCGGCGATGGAGTTCTAATGACAGACGTGACGACGATTCATCAGCCGGTGCTGCTCCGCGATTGCGTGGACCTGGTGGCACCGGCATTGGCGAAGCCCGGCTCGATCGCGGTGGATTGCACCCTCGGCCTCGCCGGGCATTCCACAGCGTTCCTCAAAGCAAGCCCCAACGCCCGCCTGATCGGCATCGACCGGGACACCGAGGCGCTCGCGCTCGCCACGAAACGCATGGAAATGGAAGGCCTTGCCGACCGTTTCACGCCCGTGCACGCGGCATTCGACGACTTCTCCCAAGTGCTTTCCGACCAAGGCGTCGACAAGGTCAACGCGGTGTTCATGGACCTCGGATTGTCCAGCCTGCAGATCGATGAGACGGAACGTGGCTTCTCCTATTCCCATGACGCGCCGCTCGACATGCGTATGGACGTGACGCAGCCCCTGACCGCAGAGCAGGTGCTCGCCGAATATTCGTTCGCCGATTTGGTGCGTATCTTCCGCACATACGGCGAGGAGCGGTTCTCCAAGCAGATCGCACGGGAAATCGTACGCCGGCGTGAAACCGAGCCGCTGACCACGTCGGGCCAGCTCAATCGTTTGGTGGACGAGGTCGTGCCGCAGGCCCACCGTCCCGCCGGCAACCCCGCGAAACGCGTCTTCCAGGCGCTGCGCATCGAAGTCAACGGCGAACTGGACAAGCTTGCCGGCACGCTGCCGCAAATCGCCAACCACCTTGCAGTGGGAGGACGTCTGGTGGTGGAGTCGTACCACTCGTTGGAAGACAAAACCGTCAAAGCCTTCATGAACCAAGGGCTTAAGGTCGACGCTCCGGCGGATATGCCCGTGGTGCCGCCCGACATGATGCCGTTCTTCAAGGAACTGACCCGCGGCGCCATCAAGGCGGACGCGGAGGAAATCGCCAACAATCCACGATCGGCGTCCGTCAGATTGCGTGCGGTGGAATTGACCAGACCGATTCCCGCACGATGGCGCAAACGGTTCGACCAATGCGCGGATTACGCAAGCATGACCAGACAAGGAAGAAGGGACTGAAGTGGCGGCACCAAGAACGATCGCTTCGAATGCGGCTCCGGCCGGCCGCAAAAGCCAGACCGAGACCATCGGCACCACGCGTCCCGAACTGCACGTCATTAAAGGGACCAGAGTCGAAGGCAACGGCATCCGTCACGGCTTCGAACAACTCATCACATGGACGCGGACCCGCAGCACGCCGCTGCTGCACCTGGTCATCGCCGCGGTGTTCCTTGGCGTATGCCTGCTGGGCTCACTGATGCTGCGTACCCAAATGGTGCAGAATTCCTTCGAGGCGAGCCAAATCGAAACGCATATCACCCAGCTGACCCAGGACGTCGAGGACGATCAGGCCAAGCTCGACGAACTTGACGCCTCATTGCCGAGCAAGGCCGAAGAGATGGGCATGGTCCCGCAGAAAGGCGCATTGACCATCGATCTGAACGGCTATCAGGCAAACGCAAGTGGAGACAAGACCCGGTGAACCCTATCCGCAGGATCTACACGTTCTTCCACAAGAACCTGTTGACGAAAACCATGGCCATCGGCGTCGTTCTGGCGCTGATGGGCACCACCTGCCTTATCCAACTTGCCAATATTCAACTGGTCAACGGCAAAGGCATGGCACAGGCCGCGGCGCAAAGCCGTACCACCACCGTGACGTTGAAGGCTCGACGCGGCAAGATCATGGATACCAATGGCGCGATTCTCGCGCAAAGTGTCGAACGCTACACCATCATCGGCAACCCCGAACAGGCGCAGGCGTTCATACCGACCACCTGCACCAAACAGACCGGCAGCAACTGCCACCAGATCAACGGCAAGCCGGTCGGCGTGACGGGAGCCGCAGCCGTGGCTCGTCTGCTGGCCCCCGTATTGGGCATGGACGCCACGGAACTGGGCGCCAAACTGTCGATCAGCGGGCAATACGCGGTATTGAAGAAGGACGTGACGCCTGCGGTCAAGCGTAAAATCTCCAAGCTGAACCTCGGCGGCATCGTCTACGCGGAACTAAGCAACGAACGTCTGTACTCCAACGGCACTTTGATGGGTTCGCTATTGGGTGGTGTCGATGCCGACGGCAAGGGCGTGGCCGGCATCGAGCAGATGGAAAACAAGACATTGACGGGCCGTGACGGCTACCAGGTGTACCAACAGGGCAACAGCGGCGTCGAAATCCCCGGAACCATGACCGAATCCAAAGACGCGGTCAACGGATCCGACGTCACCCTCACCATCGACCGGGATGTGCAGTGGTACACCGAGAAAGTGCTGAGCGACAGCGAAAACAAATACCATTCCGCTTGGGGCATCGCCATGGTCCAGGACGTGCAGTCGGGCGACATCCTCGCTTTGGCGGACAGCGATACGACCGAGGCCGGAAGCGACCAGGCGAAGATGGGCGCCTCCCGGGCGGTGAGCGAGACCTTCGAACCTGGCTCCATCGGCAAGGTGCTGGCCATGTCGGGCATGCTGCAACTGGGATTGCACAAGATCGATGACAAATTCACGGTACCGAACACGGTGACCGTGGAAGGACAGACCTATAAGGACGCGGTGGACCATGGCAACGAACATTGGACGCTCGCCGGCATCCTCGAACAGTCGTCGAACGTTGGCATGGTCATTGCCGGAGACAAGATGACCAACGAGCAGCGGTACAACTTCATCAGCAAATTCGGTATCGGACAGGCCACAGGACTGAACCTGCCAGGCGAATCCGAAGGCGTGCTGCACCCCTCGGATAGCTGGGACAGGCGAACCCGCAACACCGTGCTGTTCGGTCAAGGGTACACGGTGAACGTCATGCAGCTGACCAACGCGGTTTCGGTGATAGCCAACAAGGGCGTCAAAAAGCCGCAACGCATCATCAAGTCCATCACCGACACCGCGGGGCATGTCGAAGAGCAGCAGTCCAAGGGCGAGGCGACACGCGTCATCGACGAATCCGTGGCGAGCCAGATGCTCAACGCCATGGAATCGTCCGCTGAACACTACAACACTTTCGTGAAGGTCGACGGCTATCGTATGGCGGCGAAATCAGGCACAGCAGAAGTCGCCGGAGCGAACGGCCAACTGACCTCGATCATCAGCGATTACTCGACGATCATTCCCGCGGATAATCCACGCTTCGTCATCACCGTGGTGCTCAAAGACCCCCAAGGCAGCTTCGGCGGTTTGACGGCGGGTCCTGTCACCGCGGAGATTGGTGAATTCCTTATGCAGAAGTATGAAGTGCCGGCGTCTTCACCTCGCACGGATGCTATTCCGGTGAATTGGTGAGCGAATACGTATTCAGACACGGAGGGACGGAAAGGTGAGCGCGGTCAGCGAATCCATGAACAGACGAATGACTTTAGGGCTGCTTGCCAGCCGATACGGTTTCGATCTTGATCCGACGTCGGCGGCTGAAGTGACGATCACTTCCATCGCGGATGATGTCGAATCGGTGCGTCCCGGCGCACTGTTCGTCCCGTCCGCCGATGTGGACGTGCACCAGTTGTCGCAGGCTCAGGAGCAGGGAGCATATGGCGCGATCGTGCCCCATGCGCTGCGCGGTCAAACCGACGACATCCAGATTCCGCTCATCTACGCCGAACCCACCATGGGACAGCTCGGCAAACTGGTGAGCGACATGGCCGGCAATCCGTCCGACGCATTGGCCGTATTCGCCATCACGGGGAAGAACAGGGAGATCGTGGAATCCGAAGTGAGGAACCTCGCGGATTTCCTGCACATGCTGGGCAACCCCGTCGGAGTGATCAGCTCGTCCGATTCACAGTCATTGGAACGCTTCCTCAATCTGGAATATCCTCTGTCGGCCATCGATGTGCAACGTACCATGGCGGTGTGCGCCGAAGACGGCGCAGCCGCTGTGATCCTCGCGTTGGATGAAGAGACCCTGCGTGAGGACGCGTTGCAATCGGTCAGCGTCGATGTGCTTGCCTGCGATGACAATGGTTTGAGCGATGCCGAGGTTGCGAAACTCGTCGCAAAATTCGGATGCGCGGTCGGCAAACAGACCCGCATCTCGGGACGAACCCAGGAATCCGACCTGCTTGCGGCGCAGGCCGCGACGGCATACGGCCAGACGGACAGCCGTTCGCTGTCCCTGTCCATCGCCATGGTGCTGGCCGCCGGCGTGAGGAAAGCCAACATCAAAAGCGCGTTACGCGTCTCGCGTGACCTGAACTAAACGTGGAACGAAACATTCTCCACATCAAACACAAACCCAACCATTAGAGGAGTAACGACAGTGAGCAGCCCGACCATGATGCCGATGAGCCTGACGGAGATCGCGCAGGCGGTTGATGGACGGTTGATGCCGACGACCGTGCCGACCGACGAACCGGTGGCCATCAGCGCCTTCACGGATTCGCGCCAGATCGTGCCGGGATCCGTTTTCGTGGCGATTGCCGGCGAACGCGTCGACGGTCATGATTTCGTGCCGAAGGTCGGCGCGCAGGGGGCTGTGGCCGCACTGGTCGACCACGAAATCGCGGGCGCGCAGGTGCCGCAGATCGTCGTAGAAAACACCGTCAAGGCGTTGGGAGCGCTCGCCAAGCATAATATCGAGCGTCGGCGCGCGCTGGAATCGCCGTTCACCGTCATCGGCATCACCGGTTCCGTCGGCAAAACCACCACCAAGGATCTGCTCAAATCGCTGCTGTCCAAAATGGGCGACACCGTCGCTCCGGTCGGATCGTTCAACAATGAGATCGGCCTGCCGCTGACGTCGCTCAAGGTGAACGCCGGCACGCGTTTCCTGGTGGCGGAAATGGGCGCCAATCACGTGGGCGAAATCGCCAACCTCACCTCCCTGGTTCCGCCGGACATCGCCGTGGTGCTCAAGGTGGGCGTGGCGCATCTGGGAGAATTCGGCTCTGCGGAACGCATCGCCCAAGCCAAATCGGAAATCGTACGCGGACTGGTGCCGGGCGGCCTGACCATCCTCAACGCCAACGACGAACATGTGGCCGCGATGAGCGCCATCGCTCCGGCCGATGTGCTGTGGTTCGGCCTGCCGCAGAAAGAAGACGCGCAACTGGACACGACCGCGCGCGACGTGCGCTGCGACGAGCTCGACCATCCGTCATTCGTACTGGAAGACAAGACAGGCCGGCACGCCAACGTCACGCTCGGCATCTGCGGACAGCACAACGTCATGAACGCGCTTGCCGCAGCCACGGTGGCGATGACGTTGGGCATGCCGATTGACGACGTGGCCTCCGGCCTATCCGACGTGACGAGCATCAGCCCGCATCGCATGGCGGTGTCCACCGTCACCAAGCCCGAAACGTCGTTCACACTGATCGACGATTCGTTCAACGCCAACCCCGATTCCATGAAGGCCGGACTCGATGGTCTGTCGCGCTGGCATGCCGGCGCCGAGCAGCAGCCGTTCAGAATAGCGGTTCTCGGAGCCATGTTGGAGCTCGGACCGGATGAGCATCGCCTGCATGAGGATGTCGGCAGATACGCCGTCGAGGGCGGTGCGGACGCGCTTGTGACGGTCGGCAGCACTTCCGACGAGGCGTTGGACGCGCTTGCCGAGGCCATGGCGCAGGGCGGCAAGGCGGTTGCCGCCGACCCGACGATGGTGCAATGGGCGCATGATGCCGAACAGGCCGACCGAATGGTCACCCGGCTTGCGACCGACCATGAGGGTACAGTGGTGTTGCTGAAAGGATCCCACGCGTCCGGATTGAGCGCTCTGGCGGAGCGTTGGACGCAAAACTGACGGAATCGGCGTCGTGCCGATCATAGCTGACTGAAACGGAGAAGATCAGGTGATTTCACTCATCATCGGCATTATGGTGTCGCTCGTCGTGACGATTGTGGGCACTCCGCTGCTGATTAAGTTGGTGCACAAGCTCAATTACGGACAGTACATCCGTCAGGATGGCCCGAAGTCGCATCTCGTCAAGCGCGGCACGCCGACGCTTGGCGGCGTGGTCATCAACCTCGCGGTGGTGCTCGGCTGGTGCTCCTCGGCACTGTATCGGTTCCTCACCAGGGGAGAGGTGCCGTCGTGGTCCGCGGTGTTGGTGCTGTTCGCCATGCTGTCGATGGGATTCCTGGGATTCATCGACGATTTCGCGAAGGTCCGCAAGAAGCAGAGCGAGGGACTGACCGTCAAGGGCAAGTTCATCGGACAGTTCATCCTCGCCACCATATACGCGGTGCTGGCGCTGATTCTGCCGACCAAATCCGGCTTCCCCAGCGCCCAGGCCGGCATGAGCTTCATCGAAAAGCCGTTCTTCAGCTTTGAATTCGCCGGTCGTGTCGTGGCCATCGTGCTGTTCGTGATCTGGGTGAATTTCCTGATGACCGCATGGACCAACGCCATCAATCTGACCGACGGTCTTGACGGCTTGGCCGCCGGCTCCTCGATGATCGCCTTCATCGGCTATGCGATCATCGCGTTCTGGGAGTTCTACCACCTCAAGGGTTCGGACCATCCAGGCTTCACCTATGCGGTGTCCGATCCTCTTGACCTGACCATCATCGCGGCGTGCGCGGCCGTAGCCTGCTTCGGCTTCCTGTGGTACAACTCCAATCCGGCCTCCATCTTCATGGGAGACACCGGCTCCTTGGCGCTTGGTGGTCTGTTCGCAGCCATGTCCATTGCCACGCACACCGAATTCCTGGCGATCATCCTTGGCGGTCTGTTCGTCATCGAGACCATGAGCGACATCATCCAGGTCGGCTACTTCAAGATGACCCACAAGCGCGTTTTCAAGATGGCTCCGATCCATCATCATTTCGAATTGAAGGGCTGGCCGGAAGTGAAGGTCGTGGTCCGGTTCTGGATGATCGAGATGCTGTTCGTGCTGATCGCCTTGGTGCTGTTCTACGGCGATTGGGTGGCCCGTTCCGGCTTGTGACACGATTGCGGGCGCGGCTTTACGCCCGCAATATGAGTGTGCTATCACGGCAAATGACGTTTCTGATTGAAGGGTGATGGATATGAATATGGATGGCAAGACCGTAATCGTGGCTGGTCTCGGTGTCTCCGGGCAAAGCATGATGGAAGTGCTGGGCTCCCGTGCCGGCAGAGTGCTGGGCGTGGATGAGAAGAAGCCGGACGCCGACCTGCATTCCTTCGACCAAATCGATTGGGACAATACCGACATGGTGATGACCTCGCCGGTCTTCAACCCGCGCACGCCATTCATCCTTGAGGCGCAGAAACGCAACATACCGGTCATGAGCGAAGTCGAACTGGCCTGGCAGCTGCGCGTGAACAGCAACACCACCGGCAAGCCGGCGCAGTGGATCGGCATCACCGGCACCAACGGCAAGACCTCGACCACCGAGATGACCTCGGAAATGCTCACCGCCTGCGGACTCGACGCGCCGACCGCCGGCAATATCGCCTCCGGAGACATGAGCATGAGCCTGTCTCGTTGCGCCACCAATCCGCAGCACGACGTACTGTGCGTGGAACTGAGCTCCTTCCAATTGCACTTCACCGATTCGCTGGCACTTGACTGCGCGGCGATCACCAACATCGCCGACGACCATCTCGATTGGCATGGCGGCATCGAGAACTATGCCGCCGACAAGGCGAAGGTGTTCCACAACGTCAAGAAGGCGCTGGTCTACAACGCCGACGACGAACGCGTCACCAAATTGGCGTTCGCGGCCCAGACCGCGCCGGAATGCCGCAGGATCGGCTTCACGTTGGCCGAGCCGAAGGACGGGCAGATCGGTGTGAAAGATGGCTGGATCGTCGACATGTCCGGCATTGCCGGCGGAGAAGCGGGAAAGTCGTTCCAAGTGGCGAAGGTCACCGATTTCACGCATCTGACCGAGCCGGATGGCACGGTCTACCCGCATCTGCTCGCCGACGCCCTGACCGCGTTGGCGCTGGTGTTGGGTCTCGGAGCAGACAAAGACAAGGCGTTGGCCGCGCTCAAGCAGTTCACGCCGGGCGGCCACCGCATCCAGACCGTCGCCGTCGCCAAAACGTCCGACGGTGGCACCATCCGTTTCGTGGATGACTCCAAAGCCACCAACGCGCATGCGGCCAAGGCGTCGCTTAACAGCTTCGCGGACAAGTCCGTGGTGTGGATCGCCGGCGGACTTGCCAAAGGAGGCCGTTTCGAACAGCTCGTTGCCGACCAGGCGCACACCATCAAGGCGGCCATCATCATCGGCAAGGACCAGCAGCCAATGCTGGACGCGTTCAAGGCAAGCGCTCCCGACATTCCCATGTCCATCATCGATTCCACGGACAACGACACCGTCATGGCCCGCGCCATCGACGCTGCCGGCACCTACGCGCAATCCGGCGATGTGGTGCTCATGGCTCCGGCCTGCGCGTCCATGGACCAGTTCAAGTCGTACGCCGATCGCGGAAACCAGTTCGCGCAGCAGGCTCAGCGTTGGGTGAATGAGCATGGGGAAGCCTGAGGCCGGCCGTAGCATCACGTCTTCCGCAAGCCGCCCGAACATGACGGACGGCGCCGCGGCACAGACACGAGAACCGTTGAAGAACGGCGGAACGCGTAATCTCGCCAACCCGTTATGGTGCTTCCACGGATTCCGCCTATGCGTGATCATCCTCACGATCTTCGGCGTGATCATGGTGTTCTCCAGCTCTTCGGTGAACATGATCGCCAACGGGCAGTCGCCATGGGCGCAGGCGCTGAAACAGGGCATGTACTGCGTGTTCGGCCTGGTCATAGCATTCATCACGATGATGCTGCCGGCCAGCTTCTACCGAAAGATCAGCTTCTGGTTCCTGCTTGGCGCCATGGTCATGCAGGCCGCCACACTGACGCCATTGGGCGTCGAAGTCAACGGCAACAAAGGATGGATCGGCATTCCGGGCGTGTTCACCATGCAGCCCGCGGAAATCGTCAAGCTGGCGTTATGCATCTGGATGCCGAACGAGCTGATCAACGCGCGCAAGCAGGTGAAGAAGGTCGGCGCGCCCCGCGCGTACTCCAAGCTTATTCTCGGCTATCTGTGCGCGTTCTGCCTGGTCATGTCCGGCAAGGATCTTGGTACGGGCTTGATTATTCTCGCAATTGGCGGCATTGCATTGCTGCTTGGCGGATTCCCCGGCAAATGGCTTGCCGGAGCCGCGCTGCTTGGCATATGCGGTATCGTCGGATTCATTCTGACTAGCCCCAACCGACTCGGCCGCATCATGGCGGCCTACCGGACCTGCTCTCCGTCCGACCTGCAGGGCGTGTGCTATCAGGCGGTCCACGGCAAATACGCGATCGCATCCGGCGGCTTGTTGGGCGTCGGCATCGGCAATTCCGGCGAGAAATGGGGCTATCTTCCCGAAGCGCACAACGATTTCATCTTCGCCATCATCGGCGAGGAAACCGGATTCGTCGGAGCAGCCATGGTGATTCTGCTGTTCATCGTCATGACGTGGTGCATGCTGATGGTGGCCGTGCAGGTCCGCGACCGGTACATCACCATGGCGTTGGTGTGCATCGCGGTATGGATCGTCGGCCAGGCGTTTGTCAACATCGGCGTCGTCGTCAGCCTGCTGCCGGTCATGGGCGTGCCGATGCCGTTCGTATCAGCAGGCGGATCGTCTCTTATCATGTGTCTGGGGGCCGCCGGCGTGGCCATCAGCCTGATGAAGGAGCAGCCGCAGGTCAAAGCCGAGAACCGCATACTGTAATCGGTTCCCGTCATGCGAGTTGCGAAGCAAGCAAAAGAAAAGTAGACGAAATGTAAGTATCTGCATCGGCGGCGGTATGCCGCGTGGCCTGCCGCCGCATGGTGGGCTAAGCTCGTGGATTATGAGCAATCAGAAGCATATCGTTCTTGCCGGTGGCGGCACGGCAGGCCACGTCAATCCTCTGCTCGCCGTGGCGCATGTGATTCGCGAGCTTGAACCGGAAGCGGATATCGCGGTGGTGGGCACCGCCGTCGGTCTGGAGCGTGATTTGGTTCCGCAGGCCGGTTTCGAACTGGAAACCATCGAAAAAGTGCCGTTCCCGCGCAGGCCCAACAAGGCTGCGTTGCAGTTTCCAGCCAAATGGAAGGCCGAGAAGGCCAAAGTACGTGACATCCTCACCCGGCATCAGGCCCAAGTGGTCGTCGGTTTCGGCGGATACACGTCCGCACCCGTATACGCGGCCGCGCACAGCATGGGCATTC
>OHPC01000946.1_pt1 | contig 14524 bp, 7 predicted proteins | sample 1577631 | NCBI WGS metagenome assembly OHPC01 (sample SAMEA3879560, study PRJEB24766) | human gut metagenome | biome: human-associated habitat; feature: feces | place: USA | collected 1985/1987 | reverse complement strand
CCCCGGCCGTTTTTATTTGCGCTTGCGGCGCAAACGCCGAGAACTGTCCGCACCGCGCGAGCGCCTACGGACCTTAAACCGAACCTCATACGAGTCAAAAAACGCGATGACGAACGTGCCAACCGCCGCGAGGGCGGCGAGCGCGTTAAGGAATTTCAGCATTTGGGGACCTCCGATCGAGTCGTCGGCCGCCCGCGCACGGGATGCGTCGCAAGGATATTTTACTGCGAGTGTATGCACCCACGCCTGGTAAACGCGATTTTGACAAACATTTGTTCGATAGTTACACACACGGTTCCTCGCCCAGCGGAGCCTGGCCGCATTGTCCGGATTTGCCCGACGTGTTTGCGTTTTCAAAATGTCCCGAATCGGCGAAACGATTCGGGATAGAATAGCTACAGGAAACGACGCACCCCGCGTAAGTGTATGAGAGCGCGGGCGGCCTAGTTTTCAGCTTTTGTTAAATGCCCGGGCCTCTAACCCCGGGCATTCTTATTTGCGCTTGTTGCGGCGCAAATGCCTTCTACCGTCCGCACCGCGCGTGCGCCCACGGACCTTAAACCGAACCTCATACGAGTCAAGATACGCGATGACGAACGCGCCCGCATCGGACGATGGAGCCTGGCTGCGTTATCCCAAAAAAACGGGGCAGACTCCAGTGCGGAGTCTGCCCCGAAAAGAGAATGGCAAAGCAAGAACGTGGATGGACGAGAAAAGTGTCCGCAAGTCTCATGGCCATCACATCCCACCTGCCAAGGGGATGGGTGAGCGAGCGTTACTCCTGCTCGGACTCCTCAGCCTGCTTACGGCTGCGGATGAGGTGCGCCACGCCGATGCACAGCACCGCGCCACCAGCGATCCAAGTGAAGGTCACGCCGTTGAGACCGGTGAGCGGGAGGCCAGAGCCCTTCTTGTTCTCGATGGTGACGGGAATCATGGTCGTGGTCGTGCCATCTTCAATCTTGGCAGTGACCATATCGGAACCAGGATTCACGCTGAGCCCTTTAAGCGTGCCGTCTTTATTGTATTCAGGCGCCACCGTGATTTCGAAGTCGGCAATGGTGTTGTAGCCCGCAGGTGTCTTGCTCTCAGAAATCAGATATGTGCCTGCAACAAGTCCGGGAATAAAGACCTTGTTGCCAGCCTCCGTAGTTTCAAACGTGTAAGCGTCATTTACGTCATTACTGAAGCTGCCGTCTTGCTTCAACCATTTTGCAACGCTTTTATCGGACCCTTCCTTAATCATTTTGACCGTAAAGCCAGCATCGAGTTTCGCAGACGAGTTATTCGGGTCGATCTTAGTGACATCGAAGCCAAAGACGTAATCAGCGACCTTCTTGGATTCGGAAGTGCCGGTGCCGTTAGACATAGGATCGTTGGAATAGACAAGTTTGACCTCATTGGTGTTACCGGCAGTCGTGTACTCGGCCTCGCTGGTGAGTGTAGCCTGATAGGTCACAACGACATTTTCAATGTCACCGGCTGCAATGCTAGCGTCGTTGGTATCTTCGATGGCCTTAAGGTCAGCAAAAGAGACCTTGAGCAGTTCTTTCTTGGAATTCTTGTCCCTGGTCGCAGTTGCCGTATAGCCCTTGCTAGCATCATACTTGACCTCAGCATGAGTGCCGTCTTTTTTAACGATATAAACCTTAAGATTCAACGGGTTGTCATTGGCATCCTTCACAACATCCAGACCTTTGCTCAGCGTATCTTGGAATTCGTACTGATATCTATCATACGATGCAATATTGTCCGCAACAGTACCAGTCAACTTGTAGTCGATTACCTGCCCAATCCAGGCATCGCCCATGTTCTTCCAGTCATCCGTTGAAGCGCTATCGGCCGTCTTGTCCTTAGTGTCATCGAGGATCTGCTTGCTGACGGTAGGAATGCTGGTCTTCTCGGCAACGACCACGGGATCACCGCCAACAACAGCAAAAATCGGAGAAGTACCAGTGTTCTTCTTGTTCTCGGTCAACTGGCCAATGCCGGTGTCATCGGTCAGGAAGAGGTAATAGCCCGTGTTGGGAGTATTGTCAGCATTCATAGGCTTAAAAGCAGTGCCCGCGCTAAACGAATTGCCCGTCGGCGTGACCTTGTCCTTAACAACCTTGGCAATTTTATTGAGAACGCTGTCCTTGTCGACACGTGTCGTCTTGGTGGTACCCTGCACATTCTTGGTCAACCAGTTGGCGACATCCTCCGGACTGGCACCATCCTGCAACGCAGTGTCATTAATGGCTTCGATAATGGCCTTCTGGGCGTCAGGGCCTACGCCGTCGGCCCACTTGACGTTGGAGACGATCTTATCAGTCGCCTCCGCCTCAGTAGGATCCACAACATCGGCTTTAAAGATCTGGTATGCCTTGAAAGTGGTGGCCGCGTTGTCCTTATTCTGCGTGATGGTAATGCTGTTGTCCGAAGTCGAGCCGCCCTCAGCCGCAAACGCCATCGTGACCGGGGCCATCACGCCGCCGAAGCTCAGCGCCGCTGTGAGGCCCGCCGTTACTGCCAGGCGTGCGATGTTCTTGCTCATGCTCATCTTCTTTTCCTCTGCTTTCTGCTCGAATTCCATTTGATCTAAATCTGTCTGTCTGCGTCTTAGCATCTACTTCGCTACGTCTCGCCCCGCTCTCTGTGGGGCTGCCAGCTACTCTTTATGGCTGCCACCTCCCCGCTTGACCAGGAGCGCGACCACGATGAGCGCAGCTCCGGCGACCGCTGCGGCGGCCGCGGCGTACATTGCCATATCGCCAGTCGAGGGCATAAAGCCTCCGGTGGTAATGCTAGGGGGTGTGCCGGCGGGCGTGTTGATGAGCGACGCCTCCAGGCTGCCCGTCGACCCGTCCGCGCTGTCGGCGCGCAGGGGCGACTCGGCCGTGATGGTGAGCTTGGGCTTGGCAGCGACCACCTGGTCGACGTCCAGGCCCTTGGCCTTGACCGTCACGGATCGCGTGCCCTCGAAGGCGGTGTAGCCCTTGGGCGCCTTGAGCTCGCGGACCTCCAGCTTGCCCGAATCCACGCCTGAGACGGTCACGCGGCCGTCCTCGCCCGTGGTGACGGTGGCCTTGCCCTCTGCATCCCACGTGCCGTCGGCCGCCAGCGTGCGACCGCGGTCGTCGGCGATGCTCAGGACCGCCCCGGCAAGCGGCTTGTCGCCGTCGCTGCCGCGCTTGGTGAGCGCGAGATCCCAGGTGTAGGCGCACGCATCATCGCTCGGCGTGTGGGTGAAGCCGGCGTCGCCGGACTGGTCGGCAAAGGGAGAGCGCGGGTAGCGCAGGTAGACCTCGTTGGGGTTGCCCTTCGCGATGCCGTGGTTGCAGCCGCTGGCGAGCGGCGCGTTGTACACGGCGACCACGCGGGCGCCCGCGGCGAAGGCGTCGGCCCCGCCGAGCGCGGCGATCAGGTCGCCGGTGCGCACGGTGAAGGTCTTACCGTCGGCCGCTACCTTGGTGGCGCACTGGGCCGTGATGTCGGCCCAGCCCTTCGCGGGCTCGGTACCGGCGCGGCCGTCCTTGCCGGTCTGGACCGCGTCAAAGCCGCCGTCCGCGCCCGCCGCCACGTACACATGCATGCTCGCGGCCACCTTGGAGGGGTCGAGCCCCGCGCTCATGGTGTCGACAAACCGCACCGTATAGGTGTCGTAGGCCGTGAGCACCGCTGGGACCGTGGCAGAGAGGCGCCAGTACAGGTCGTCGGCGACCGTGGCGTCGGCGGCCTTCTGCCAGGCGGCGGTGCTGTCCTCCAGCACGTGCTTTTGGACCTTGGGGGTCGCGGCCTTGGGCTTGACGGCGACGGCGCTGCCGCCGACCAGGGCCATGATCGGCGCGGTGCCGGCCTCGTTCTGGGCGATGGCGTCGTCGTCGGCGACGATGAGCCAGTAGCCGCAGGGCAGCTCGGCCGCCGTGCCCGCGTTAAGGGCCACGGGCTCGGCGCCAGAGCTCTGGAGGGAACGAGCGAGCTGTGCGCTCAGCGCGCTCGAAAGGTGAGAATCGGCGTTGAGCCACTCGGCGGCTTCCTGCGCGGTGGTCTGGGAATTGGGCATGCCAGCGCTGTGCAGCACAGGCAGCGCGGCGTCGCGCACGGCGTCGCTTGCCCAGGCGAGGTCGGTGGCGATCTTGGCGTCGCTGTCGCCGTCGACGACGTTGGCGCTAAAGATCTGGTAGGCGTCGTAGCTGCGCGCCACGGTGCCGCTCACCGTAATGGAACCGGTCGAGGTCGGCGCGGCCTGCGCGGAAGCGGGGAACACAACCGCGCAGGTGCCGATCAGGAGGGCAAGCAGCGCAAACAAGATCGGGAAGGAGCAAACTTTCTTATTCACGACGCTCGCCTCCCTTCGCATTCGCCTTGCGACGAATGTGCATCCAGGCCGCAGCAGCGCAAAGCACCGCCGCGCCGGCAAGGTACGTCAGAGGGGCAAAGAAGTGGAGTAGGTGTTGGTGAAGGTGGGGGTGGACTTGTCGGTGAGTTCATGGGGCGTATCGTTCACCGGTTTACCGTCGACGCCCTTGATCTTGGTGTAGGTTACCGTGGTGGCCTTGATTGTTCTGTCTTTTTGGTCCGTCATCGTGACATCAAATCGATAGACCGACTTGTCGTACTTGTAGTGCGAGAACAGCGAACCATCGGTTTTCTCGCGCACAAAGTACGTGAAGGTCTTGGAAGCGCCACGGCCCGTGGAGTCGCCCGCGACGTAGGGATTCGTCGTGATATCAGAGAGCGAGTACACAATCCCCTTACCAGAGTCATCTAAGAACGAAAGCGTCTGCTCCTTGCTATCGCCAGTAGTTTTGTCCTCACGAATAATGCTCTGAAAACTGTCATCGGTCGCAAGTTGAAGCGTAAACTCCTTCATCTCGCCACCCTTAACGACCTTGGTCGCCTTAGGAATCCAGGAGCCGCTAGAGGTATAGGGCACGATTCTGTTGGTAAAGGTCGGGTTATCACTGCCACCGATAGTAACCGTAGCCGCTGTTTTGTCCTCTGAGTACCCAACGGAATAGTCTCCGGAACCAAGTGATACGAAGCTCTTATTGTCCTCGGCCTTTTTATAGACGGCTACCGTTTTTACCTTGTAATAGTTAATCGTGAACCCCATGAGCGTTTCAGAGTGGGATGCATCGTCCTCAACTGTTGCCTCGATCTTGTAAATTGTCTTATCGAATTTGATGTCTAATTCGTTTTGGCCGCTGATGGGTTCCTCAACGAGATAGAAAACGTATTTCCCTGAAGAATAGTCCTTGCCAGAGTCGAAGGTGATACTGCCGTTTGATTGATCAACAGTCGCCTCACCCGCACCACTGCAATCGCCCATATCTAACGTGCCGTCATCTTTCCAAGAAGGTGCCTTGGTACCGTTAACCTTCTGGCGCAGCAGCTGAAACTTGTACTCGTGCCCATTAAGGCTTTGCTTGTCTTCCTTTGCATCCACAAGCACCTTGGTGGCATTGAGCTTCATGCTCGGATAAACGCTCAGATCACTGACCTCGCCATCGACAAGATCGCCGTTGGTCATGATGCCGCCACCGTGGGTGTAAGAGTAGTTGCCACTGATGACGGTCGTAGCCTCTGCCTGCGCCTTTTTTACGGCCTCTCCATTCGGATGGGCCTCCAAACCGAACATCCACTTAGCCTCGGCACCGCCATTGGCATCGATGGTTATCTTCTCACCATCGCGAGTGCCCTGCCAGCCAGCCGAGCCGCCACCGAGCATCTTGCCGAGCACGACAGCAATTGTCGAATTCGCACCATCTTTATTACGCACCAGGAAGAAATCCTTATGGCCGGCGTTTTTGAAGTCAGGAGTAACGTAATTTATTTCATCGCGGTCTTCAATTTTGTTGTCGCCGCCAGCGGAATAATGATACGTTGGTACCACATTGCCATTTTGATCAACGGTTGTCAGCTTATTGCCATTTTGATCAACGTTATCTGCGTTGTCATAGATAGCAGCGCCACTTGAGTGCGAAACGATTGTCTCGCCCGTAGGACAAGCACCGACGCCACCGCCCCAGCCACCGGCGCGATTATTAGTGATCAGCGTCTTGAAAATATTGAGCCTGCCGCCCTTCTGGATAAAGACACCGCCACCGCCCCAGTCGCCGCCACGTTTCTCACCCGTCATCGTCTTGTTGTTGGTGATGTAAACCCTGTTTGATGCATTTTCCGCATTAATAACGCCGGTAGTACCGCCAGAAATACGGAGGCCACCGCCCTCGGCATTATCGGACTTATTGCCCGCAATAAAACCGCTGGACATGGCGAATCCAACTCCCTGCCCGGGGAGGCCAGCGTAGATTCCACCGCCGGCCTCATGGGAGTAATTGGCAGTAACGGAGCCACCCGTCATGGACAGCGTTCCACCGTGCGATGCAATTCCGCCGCCACCGAGGAGACCTTTGTTGTTAAGCTCTTTATTAGCGAGGCGAGCTTCAGCTCGGTTGTTAGTTATATTGGCAGAATCACTGATGGTTACGGTTGCACTCTGGGTATAAACACCGCCACCGTAGCCGCCGGCGTTGACGCTATAACCATCGAAGATATCTTTGACATATGTTGCATTACCCGAGATGACACCGCCGGAAAGCTTCAGCACCGCGCCATTGTTAGCGAAGATGCCACCGCCAGAAGCAGCCTGGTTTCCCGCAATCACGCCACTAGTCATTACGAGGCTGGCATTCGCGCCCGTTATGCACAGACCACCGCCCCAGCCACCGCCGTTGCCGTTGGTGACGTAACCGCCAGAAATATTGACAGCGCCCTGAGAGAGAATAACGTGACCGTCGTTGCCCAGGGTACGAGGCGTTGTGATCATGCCTCCGTTGAGGTTAAGCGTACTGCCGTCCGCAACCGAAATGACTTGTTTGACCGAACCACCGTCGGATGCGGCAACGATTGCGCCGAAACCGCTGACAACATGCCTAGTCGTAGTCTCGGTGGTGCCGAGTTTATCTTCATTAGGCGTGCTCGTGGTTTCATAATAGGTTAGGCTCTGAGGAGTACCGTTGTTGTCACCGGTCCATGCCATAGTTGCAGGCTCGCCGGGGTTCTTGATGACAGTCGAAGACTCATCGACCGCTTCGGCAGTGTCTTCGATGGTAAGCACGCCGCTCGTCACCGTAATGAACGCGTCGTCTTTACCAGTGTGGTAATAAAGCTTGTGGCCTGCAAGGTCGATCGTAGTGTCTTGTTCAATTTTAATCGGCGTGGTCGAACAAGCGTCGCCCGTCAGACAATATTTGCCACCACTGCGGAGTGTATTGGTAACATCGCCCTGTATTGTGGTATAGCCGTTAACAATCTCACCGGCAAGCGCGATTGCGTTCTCACCGTTAGCACTATTGTCGGCAGGCTGTTCAGCACCCTTTGCTTCAGTGTCGTCAGACAGCGAATCCACTTCAGGGGCATTTTCGTCGGTCTCGACGCTATCCTGCTTTTCGGCATCCCCGTTGTTGGTGTTGTCTACATCAGTAGACTCACTTGAGGAACCCCCCCCCATCACAGTTTTCTCGGTAGAATCTGCCGGGGCATCGTTGGCAATGGCCTGCGAGATTGGGGGCATGACGAGCGACAGTACCAGGCTCAACACGGAGGCTCCGCACAAAACGCCTGCCAGTACACGGCGCGTCGCTTTTTTACTCTGCTTAGTTTTTTCTGAATTCGCTTTCATCGATGTCTCCTCCCCAAGAGACCGCGATCTTGCTCTTTCACTATCAAACGTATTTGCGCAATCTGTGATTGCGCTCGCGTAGTAATACTATTGTAACTATTGTTTAAACATCCGAGCAACAAAACCGATAGTTTTGTAGCCAGTTCTCAATTCTCTTGACATTTACTCAGATTTGCTTTCGTTTATTCGCTATAAAATATCTGTTTCTACTGGTAATTAAGTTAGTTATCAGTTTTTTAATAGCATTTTATTTATTTGCACAACATTTTGCTCAAGAGCAAGCATCCTGTGAACGGTCGAAAATCGACCGTGAACGGTAGGTCATTAACCGGGAGGAATAGACTACCAAATTGATGAGAATATCTTTATTTCATCGGTAGTTAGAAGCGTAATGTTCAGACAACCATATCTGAATTTTCGCGCAGATTTTAGACATCAATTCGCCCAAATCGCCTGAGGCCACCGCAAAGGAGCCTGTCCCCTTTTGCGGTGGTCCCCCCCAACGCTACAGCAGATGCTCCTCGATAAAGATCGCGATGCCGTCTTTGTCGTTGCTCGCGGTTACAAAGTCGGCGGCGGAGCGGGTGGCGTCGCTGCCGTTTGCCATGGCCACGCCCACGCCGGCGTCGGCCACCATGCAGGTGTCGTTATCGGCATCGCCAAACACGCAGATGTCCTGGAGCTCCATGTCGTTGAGCTCCGCCACGCGCACAAGGCCGCGCGTCTTGGACACGCGCGGATCCATGAACTCGTAGAGCCGCTGCGTGGTTTGCAGAGCCGCCGCCTTAACAGTGTCATCGGCAAACGTCGACGCCCGCTCAATCACCCGCGGCATTACCTCGGGCGCCATGGTAAACATCACCTTGGGCTGCGGCTCGCGCAAAAACTCGGCAAAATCGACCACCTGGTAGGGCACGCCGTCGACGCGCGACAGGTGCTCGACGCACGCGTTGCTCTCGGGCACGTAGAACACGCCGTCTCGGGGGCAGACGGGCGTTGCCGGAAGGTCCGCCATGTGCTTGCAGATGCGCGCGATGGTCTCGCCCGGCAGCGGATAGCTCAGCTCGTTGATGCCGTGCGCGCGGTCGATGACCTCGGCGCCGCCGCAGCCCACCATCACGTCTACCAGGCCTTCGATGCCCCAGAGCTCGTACATGGCCTCGGTCGCGTGGGCGTCGCGCCCGGTGCACAGGCCAAAGAGCACGCCGCGCTCGCGCAGGGCGCGGATCGCCGCCACGGTGCGCGGGGACACCGTGTGCTGGCTCGTGAGCAGCGTGCCGTCGATATCGCAGAATACGGCTTTGATGTGGCTGAAGGTGGTGTCCATGGGGGCCTTTCTGGGTTGCGCGGCGGTGTGGGGTGTATTCGCGAACGGCGTACATGGTATACCAAGGCACAGACGCGGCCAGTCAAAGCAAAAACCACCACAAAGGAGCCTAGCCCCTTTGTGGTGGCCTGGCCCGGGGCGCAAACCATCACAACATTCGACGTTTTTCGGCAAAATCGCGATTTTCGCTGAATGCTGTGATGGTTTTTACTGCTTTGCGGCACGATCCAAATGCCGGCGTCCAAACAGCAGCAACGCCGCGGGAACCGCCGTCACGACCATGCCCGCACCAACGAGTGTCTGCTGCACGCCAAACGTCGCCACCAGCCAGGGGGCAATCGCCAGCGGGGCCACGCCGGCAAACATGTTGCCAAAACCCATGACCGAGTTGACGCGACCGAGCTGCTCGAGCGGGGCCGTCGTTTGCACGATCGTGTTGTGGAGCGGGTTGACAACGCCCCAGGCCACGCCCAGGACAATCTGGCCGACAAGGGCTACGCCCACGTACGGCGTTCCCACGTAGAGCAAACTTCCCAGGCCCACGGATATAAGCGCCACGAGCAGCGTTTTAAGGTTGACCAGGTGCGGCGGCAAACGGAGCGCAACGACGGCGCCCAGCACCGCGCCCACGCCCGAGGCCGACGAGAGCCAGCCCATCCATTCGACACCGACGCCCAGGACATCGCGGTAGAAGAACGACTCCAGCGGATCGAAGGCACCGTAGCCAAAGTTTGAAAGGAAAATAATGCAGAACAGCAGGGCGAGGACGCTGTTGGTGAAGACCGTCTTGATGCTGGCTGCGAAGGTAGCGCGGGAAGATGCGTTGGGATCGGGACTTTGTCCCGCACGCTCCCCTTCCTCTGCCGAATCGGCATCCGCATCCCCGGCGACATGGCTGGTCTGCGGCCTAAAGCCCCAACCAGCGACGAGCGCCAACACTGTAAAGATCATCATGAGCACGAACACCGCGCGCGACGACGCAGCCGCCGCGACAAAGCCGCCCAGTGTGGGGCCGACGATAATGCTCACGTTGGAGAACATGGCGATGGCGGAGTTGATGTCTTTGAGCTCGACAGGATCGTCAGTGAGGTAGGCTGGATAGGATGTGGCGATGGGCTGGGCGAATCCCATCACAAAGCCCAGGAGCACCGCGCCGAGCAGGACGATGCCGGTCGCGCTGCCAAAAACGAGGATCGCCGCGCCGGTTGCCAACGTGCCCACGATGCTCAGCAAGAAATGACGGCGCGGGCCCCAGGCGTCAAGCGCCGCGCCACCCGCAAAGGATCCCAAGATCACGAATACGTTCATAAACAGGACGGCCAGCGATGTCGCCACGACCGAGGCATCGTCTGCATAGGTGAGCGTTCCGATGACGCCGATGAAGTAGCTGGTCTGAAAACCGGTGTAGATGAGAAAGCGCATCGCCACCAGGCGTTTGGCCTGCACGGACAGCGAAGGTTGAGGCTTTGAGAAAAGAGAGGCGAGCATGGAGACTCCTTGTTTCGTACGAATGCGGACGGCGGGCATTCGCCACCGTCTGTCAAATCAATCTATCCGCATGAAACATTAAGGACGCATCAGGACCCTTCTCTCCGTTTTTCGCCCGTCATGAACTACTTGGTAGATTGTAAGACATGTCCCACACATCTACTAAAGCAAAAACCACCACAAAGGTGCCTGGCCCCTTTGTGGTGGAAGTGACGTTTGCCCAGATAAAACCTACCAAAATAAACCTGTCCCTTTTTGGCAGGTTTTAGGCCAGATGGTCCTGAATCAGATCGCAGATGGCTCGGGCGTCGTTGATGTTGATAGCTCGGGTCGCAAAGCCGGCGTCGAAGGCCTGACGCGCCAGGGCCTCATTGCAGGCAAGGGCCAGCGTGTGACCGTCGACCAGGTCGAGCGAGCTCTTGCCGCGCAGACGGTCGACACCGGAGCGCGCGACCACGATGTTGTCGAAGCCCTCGGTCTTGTAGCCCTCGATGATCACCACGTCGACATCGTTGTAACGCGACAGCAGCTCGCGCGCGGGCATCTCGTCCTCCTCGCGCGTGTCGGCGTACTCCGCCCAGCGCGTGGCGCAGATAAGGCCCACGTGCTTGGATCCGGCCTGGTGATGGCGCCAGGTGTCCTTAGCGGGCACATCGATATCAAAGCCGTGGTGCCCGTGATGCTTGAGCGAACCCACGCGCAGGCCGCGGCGAGTAAGCTCGGCGATAACCTTCTCGACGAGCGTGGTCTTGCCCGAGTTTTGGTAGCCGATAAACGCGATCGCGGGGACGGCCGGAGTGGGAGCTGCGGGCGCGACGGCGACGGGTGCGCTACCGTCTGCGGCGGCAGCCTCAGCAGCAGCGGCCTGGCGCTCTGCACGATCCCACACGCCCGAGCGGCCGCCCTCCTTGTGCAGCAGGCGCACGTCGACGATCTCCATGCCGCGATCGACCGCCTTGCACATGTCATAGATTGTTAAGCACGCAGCACTCGCTCCAGTCAGGGCCTCCATCTCGATACCCGTCTTACCCGTCACGCCGGCCGTAACCAATACATGAAAGCCAACCTGCCCGTCAACGCGCGCCGGCGCCCAGCCCTCGGGCACGTCCTCGGCCGGCGTCCCCGCCGAAGCAATGGGCGCAATGTCGCACTTGATCTTGGTAATGAGCAACGGATGGCACATGGGGATGATGTCGCTTGTGCGTTTGATGGCCATAATGCCCGCCACGCGCGCGCAGGCAAGCACGTCGCCCTTTTTGGCGCGGTCCTGCAGCACCATAGCCTGCGTCTCAGAATGCATGAGGATAGTGCCCTCGGCGATAGCAATGCGATGGGTCTCGGCCTTGTCGGACACGTCGACCATGCGCACCTCGCCCTTGGCGTCCACGTGCGTCAGCTCGTCACGACGGGCGTCACGGGCGGGCTCAGTGGCAGCACCGGCAGACGGCTGCGCGCCTGCAACGGCATCGCTGGCCGCAGCCGTGGCTTTGTGGGCAGACATCGCGGCCCTGCGAGCGGCCTTGGTGGCATCGGCGTACCTGCTCTTGGCCATATGATCATCCTCCGATTTGGGACATAAATCGTTGCGTGCCCTCAATTATCGCGTGTTCCTGCGGTTTGTGGGCCACGGCATCGCGCCAAATCGAAAGCACCTGCATATCATCACCACGGCGCAACGCCTCACGCACCGAATACTCGGCATCGCTGAACAGGCACGGACGTACGTTGCCATCGGCCGTCAGGCGCAGACGGTTGCAGTTCGCGCAAAAATGGTTGGACATGGCGCTAATGAAGCCAACCGTTCCCGCCGCGTCCGGGAAGCGCCAGTAGCGCGCGGGACCGGCACCGGCAGGAGCGTCGCTGATGTCGAGTGGCTCAAGCTCGCCCAGGCCCGCCGCGGCGGCGCCGGCATTGATGCTGGCCCGCAGCTCGTCGCTCGGCACGGTGTCGCTCGCGTCCCACAGCTCGGGATTGAGCGTTGGCGCGTGCGGGTCCACGACGCAATGCGAGCTCGTGTGCTCGTCGCCGATGGGCATGTATTCGATAAAGCGCAGGTGAATGGGGCGGTCGACGGTCAGGCGCGCGAGGGCCGCCACATCTTGGTTGAGCCGGCGGACGACCACGCAGTTGACCTTAACCGGCTCAAAGCCCCAGACCAGCGCCGCGTCGATGCCAGCCATGGTCTGCTCGAGTCGACCCAGACGCGTGATCTTTCCAAACAGCGAGGGGTCGAGTGTGTCGAGCGAGATGTTGACGCGGTTAAGCCCGGCATCTTTGAGCTGCGGCGCCAGCTTGGGCAGCAGGGCGCCGTTGGTGGTGAGCGAGATGTCCTCGATCTGCGGAATCGCGCGGATGTCGCGAATAAGCGGAATGATACGGCGGCTGACCAGCGGCTCGCCGCCCGTCAGGCGCACGCGGCGAATGCCCTCCCCCGCCACCAAGCGCACAAAGCGGGCGATTTCCTCGGCACTGAGTAGCTCATCGTGCGCGCGGGGTGCCACGCCATCGGCCGGCATGCAGTAAATGCAGCGGAAATTGCACTTGTCGGTAACGGCAATGCGCAGGTAGTTGATATCGCGGCCAAAGCCGTCATGTTGCACGTGCCCGTCCACGCAGCCTCCCCTCACGCGGCGTTTTATTCTTCGGAAAACATAATACCGCACGGGAGAATCATGCCGACACCCGTACGACAGGACAGGTCGCTTCGAGCAAAACGGACTTTCCAAGCCCATCCTCAGCATACAAACCATCACAACATTCGATGCTTTTCCCGTTTTTGGCAAAAAACGTCGAATGTTGTGATGGTCTGCCTGCCCACGGCACCCCGTAGAAGGACCAAAACGCCCCTAGAGGCCGCCGTCCCAGTGCCGAATCACGAATTCTCGCAGGTCGTTCTGACGTTTCTGGAACGCTTCGCTTCGGTCGCACTTAAGGCCTATCGCGAGTGCGATGGCGTTCATCGCCCGGTGCAATTGCAGCTGGTGAGCAAACTGAGTCCCGGTGAGGACGATCATCCTAAAGCCCAGCGCGCTCAGCACGGTCATACGCTCCGCATCCGACGCGCTGCGCTGTTTATCAAGATGGTCCGAGCCGTTGTATTCAATCCCCGTACCGCTCGCAGGCGCATATACGTCGATCTCGAAATACCCGGCCTTTGCGAGATACTTGAACTCGTTGGGAACATCGACCCGATGGTTGAGCTCGATCTTGACGTATCCCAGCCCGCCCTGGGAACGTTTTGCTACGACCATGATTGCGGTGGCCGTCTCCATGGGCGACCGCGCGCCATCGTGCACGCGCTTGAGCACGGCGGCCGCGCGTACAGCCCCCTGACGAGATCGGTTCTCATTGCAATAGGCAATCAAATCGGCAACGGTATACCTCTGCCCCATCTCGATATAATCGCCTGTCGACAGATGATTCAAATGGTATCGGGCACAGATTTCGTAGCCATATTCCAGCTGCTCGGGCTCGCTCATCCACGAACCCGCCTGGACAAAGCACATGACCTCATCAACCACTAGAAGGCCCTCTGCCACCTCGATAAGATGGCCTGGAGGTACCGGCGCCCCAAACACGTGGCACCTAAATCCAGCCGGCGTCGAGCGCTCAAAATCGAAGTTGACGAGCGTATCGATATGATCGAGCTCTTCTCGTGGAATACCAAGCGAAACCAGATAGTCGGTAACGATCCCAACTGCCGTTGAAGCCCTCAGCCCCTTGGCATCGAGTCCCAATTTGGGCAGGCTCGCGGTCGGTTCCGCCTCATTAGCAAGCGAGTCCTCATCGTATAGGCTGCTTGCTCGCGAGAGCGGCTCGGACGGGCGCGCCACGTTGTGGTACAGCCAGGCAGTCTTATGGGACAGGACGATCGGCAGGTCCATGAGCCCTCCAATGGAGTCGGATAACCAACCTTATTCCCCTGCCCACGGATCCGCACACCTTCGTGCGCAAGAAAGCGATTCCACCCGATCGAGTGGTAGAAAAACCATCACAACATTCGATGCTTTTCCCGTTTTTGGCAAAAAACGTCGAATGTT
>OHPC01000933.1_pt1 | contig 14627 bp, 7 predicted proteins | sample 1577631 | NCBI WGS metagenome assembly OHPC01 (sample SAMEA3879560, study PRJEB24766) | human gut metagenome | biome: human-associated habitat; feature: feces | place: USA | collected 1985/1987 | reverse complement strand
CCCGTGGCTTGCGGCCGGCCCGGCGATGGATGCGTTACTGGATGCGAGTTCGGCAGTAGGGGCAGACCTTCCAGTGCGCATCGAGCGGGCGATGGCAGCTGGGGCAGACGTTGCGAACCTGGGTATCGCACACCGGGCAGACGACGAAGTCCTTCTCGATGGGCGCGCCGCACTGCGGGCAGGTGCCGTACTGGGCAAGCTGGCGCTCGCGCAGGGCCATGTCCAGCTCCTGCTCCTCGCGGTCGGACGCGTAGGAGTGCGGGCGCAGGACCAAGTAGGCGATGAGGCCCACAAACGGGATGAGGGCGATGATGCCCCATGCCACGTAGGCGCTGGCACCGCGGCGGCGAGCGTCGATGAACACATAGACGACCGACAGCACATACAGGGCGATGATAAAGCCAACAAAGGCATAGACGACGCCCATAAGCTGCGGCGACATGAGCTCGGAGATGTACTTGGACATTACGGGTACCTTTCGGAATACTAACAGTTCGGTCAAGTTTACCACGGGGTTTGTTTATATGGGACCACGGCTAGGGGCGGGGCTGGCGCGGACACAAACATCTCAATCTGTAACAGTTAGGAGCGGAATCCGGGTCTAGATGTTACAGATCGAGACAAACGGAGGGCCCGCCAGACTAACGTCTCGATCTGTAACATCTGGAACCCAAATCCTCGTCTAACTGTTACAGATCGAGACGAACGGTTGCCGTAGTTATCGGCAGACGAGGTTGTCGACGTTGCTGGGTCTCCCCTCGTCTGCCGTTGGCGGGTGTTGCGGGGCTGTTCGCCGCATTGCCGCCGCGCTGGGGGCACGCAGACCGTAGGATGGTCTTATTGACAGCCTGTCAACTCGTCCGGGAGGCACTGTGGCAGAAACGTTTGATATCGCGATTGTGGGCGCGGGCATCACGGGATGCGCCATCGCGCGGCAGCTCGCACGCTATGACCTGTCCATCTGCGTGGTCGAGGCGGCCAACGACATCGCCCTGGGCGCATCGAAGGCAAATGGCGGCCTGGCGCACGCCGGCTACGATCCGGCGCCGGGAACCGTAAAGGCACAGGTCAACGCCCGTGGCTGCGAGTTGTACGGCACGTGGGCTCAGGAGCTAGGCTTTCTGTTCTGCCGCACCGGGTCGATGGTGCTGGGCTTTAACGACGAGGACCGCGCGCACTTGGAAAAGCTGCGGCGCAACGGCCTTGCCAACGGCGTGCCCGAGCTGTCAATCGTCGGACCCGACCGCATCCGCGAGCTGGAGCCGCGCGCGAGTGCCGATGCAACGTGCGCGTTATGGTGCCCCTCGACTGGGTTTGTCGACCCGTTTGAGGTTGCCATCGCCGCGCTGGAGAACGCCGTGGCCAACGGGGTGACGTTTATGCGGTCCGCGTCGGTGGAAGCAATTGAAGTCGCGGGCTCGGGCGACGACGCGCACTTTACGCTGGCGACCCCCGCTGGCAACGTGCGCTGCCGCTACCTGATCAACGCCGCGGGCAGCGGCGCGGCCGACATCTCGCATATGGCGGGCGCCGAGGAGTTCCAGATGGTCTGGCGCCAGGGCAACATCGTGGTGCTTGACAAAGAGCCGCGCACGCTCATGCCGCTCTACCCCGTTCCGACGCCAGTGTCGAAGGGCGTTATCGTCACGGGCACCGTGCACGGCAACACCGTGATCACCGCCACGGCTGCCGTGCGCGAGCCGGGCGACACGCAGACCTATGCGAGCGATGTGAACGCGCTGCTGACCGGCGCGCGCAAGCTGGTGCCCGATCTGGATACGCGCCGCGTGGTGCGCGCATTTGCCGGCGGGCGTCCGGTCATTCAGGGAACGAACGACTTCTTTATTGGGCAGTCGGCCGTGGTGCCGGAGCTGTTCCAAGCGTCAGGCATTCAGTCGCCGGGTGTGGCGAGCGCGCCGGCCATTGCCGAGCGTATGGAACAGGTGTTGCGCGATGCCGGCGTGCCCCTGCGCGAACGGGACGATTGGGACCCGATTCGCCGCGCGCCGGATGACTTTGACCGCGCACCGCTGGCGCGCAAGGAGGAGCTGATCGAGTCCGATCCCGCGTGGGGCCAGATTATCTGCCGCTGCGAGACGGTGCCCGAGGCCGAAATCGTGGCCGCGATCCGACGCCAGCCGGGCGCGGTTTCGGTCGAAGGCGTCAAGCGCCGCTGCCGGGCCGGCATGGGTCGGTGCCAGAGTGGCTTTTGCCAGAGCCGCGTGGTGGCGATCATCGCGCGCGAGCTGGGCTGCGACCCCAGCGAGGTGCTGTTGGAGGATACCGGATCTTGGTTGGTTGAGGGACCGCTAAAGGGGGTGCGCTAGGATGGCAACGTTTGATATGCGCGACGGACGCGCGGAGGCCGGAGCTGTAGCGTCGGTGTCGACGCAGGCCTTCGACGTTGTCGTCATCGGAGGCGGCCCCGCCGGCATGGCGGCCGCGCTGGCCGCGCATAAGGCCGGCGCGCGCGTGGCCATCGTGGAGCGCGAGCAGCACCTGGGCGGCATCCTCCGTCAGTGCATCCACCCCGGCTTTGGCCTGTCGCACTTTAAACAGGAGCTCACCGGTCCCGAGTACGCACAGCGCTTTATCGACCAGGTGCACGCAACCGACATTGTGCTGTTCCTGAATAGCATGGTGATTGGGATTGATTCAGGCGAGTGCGCGTCGGGTGCAGACGAGAGCGCAGAAGATGGCGTCACCCATACCGTCACGCTCATGAGCCCTGCCGGCATGCTGCAGCTCACCGGGCGCGCGGTCGTCCTTGCCATGGGCTGCCGTGAGCGCACCCGCAGCGAGATCAAGATCCCCGGCAGCCGACCCGCCGGCGTGTTTACGGCCGGCCTAGCGCAGCGATACATCAATATCGAGAACCTCAAACCCGGCTCGCGCGCCGTCATTTTGGGCTCGGGCGATATCGGGCTGATCATGGCGCGCCGCTGCACGCTCGAGGGGATTTCCGTCGAGGGCGTATACGAGCTCATGCCGTACGCCAACGGACTGCGCCGCAATGTGAAGAACTGCCTGGACGACTTTGGAATTCCGCTGCACCTGTCCACCACCGTCACACGCGTGATCGGGCACGACCGCGTGGAGGCCGTCGAGGTAAGCCAGGTCGACGAGCGCTTGGCGCCCATTCCGGGGACCGAGCGCATTGTTCCGTGTGACACACTGCTGCTTTCGGTGGGTCTGATTCCCGAGAACGAGCTTTCGGTGGGCGCGGGCGTTGAGCTTGACCCACATACGCGCGGCGCCGTGGTGGACCAGAGCCTGCAGACGGGCGTACCGGGCATCTTTGCCTGTGGCAACGTGCTGCACGTGCACGACCTGGCCGACAACGTGACGACCGAGTCCGAGCGCGCCGGCGCGGCCGCGGCGGCGTGGGCGTTGAGCGGCGACGCCGGGGCGAGCGCTGCAAGAACGGGCTGCGAGCTCACGGTCTCCCCTGCCGGCAACGCGAGCTACGCGCTGCCGGGACGCATTACGGCAGTGGCACTCACCAAACTCAACTTCCGCGTGCGCCGACCGGTCGATACCGCTCGAGTACGCATCTTGGCCAACGGCGAAGAACTTTTTGCGGGCAAGGTCCGCGCGTTTAAGCCGAGCGTTATGGAAAGCTTCCCACTGCCGTCAAAGGTCATCAAACAAGCGCTCGACCTGGGTGCCAGTGAGATTGTCCTATCCGTCGATCCCGTTGAGGAGGCATAAACCATGAGCAAGAATGCGACCGAAACGCTGCAGTTCAACTGCACGACCTGCCCATCCGAATGCCTCCTGACCGTAGAGGTAGAGCGTGACGCAGACGGCGCCGTGGTAGAAGTGCGCTCCGTAACCGGCAACAGTTGCCCGCGCGGTGATAAGTTCGCACATCAGGAACTCATCTGCCCCATGCGCGTGCTCACGACGACCATAGCGGTCTCCGGCGGCGACGAGGCCTTGCTCCCCGTGCGCACCGCCGAGGCCATCCCGCTGGCACTCCACGCCCAAGCCATGAACCTCATCCGAGGCCTAGTCGTCAACGCCCCCATCCGCATTGGCGACGTCGTGCTGGAAGACCTTCTCGGCACCAGCATCGACCTCGTCGCCAGCATGGATATCGACCGAGTCTAAGTAACTAATTAGGGACGGGCTCTTTAAGCTACCCTGCCATCCACCCTGCCCTCCTCAGTTGCGGTGGAATAGTTCCTGATTTCCGCCAAAACCCCGGCATCCAGGAACTATTCCACCGCAACTATCCTTGGAATTGGTATTTAGCTTGTGCCTACTTTAGTGCCATTTCAAAACTATGCCGGATTACGGGGCTGATTCGGAGACCCCCATCCATACCGGCAATTTTCGATTTTTGATAAGCCGTCTACCTGCGGTTTTAATTTCGCGATTCTTCTCATGGTCAAGTAATACAGGTCCAGCCCCGTAATCCACCATACTTTTGAAACCAGCCCATTTGGAACGGCCCTCTTATGACTACTTTTGCCCGATCATTCTGCATGTTGGACACAGCTAAAATAGCCCCGTCGCAAATTGACTACCCTGGCATTGGGGATACCATGGTGGCACCCTAGCGAAAGGATGTTTCATGGCACATGTCGATGACCAGCGTGTGGCGCACGTGCTTGATGCGCTCGAGGCTCAGCACCCCGGCGCACAGCTGCTCGTAAACGACCCGTGGTCGATTTACTATCTGACCGGTTTTTATGCCGATATGTTCGAGCGATTTTGCGGCGTGCTGCTCGCACGCGATAGCGAGCCTGTGATCTTGGTCAACGCGCTGCATCAGCTGCCCGAGTACGACAATGCCCGCGTGGCCTATCACACCGATACTGACGTCGTGGCCGACGCCATCGTTCGCGAGGTCGATCCGAACAAACCGCTCGGCATCGACACCGTCATGCGCTCCGGCTTTTTGATGCCGCTTATGGAGTGCCACGCCGCCAGCGAGTTTTTCCTGGGTGACTTTGCCGTCACCGCCGCACGCACCTACAAGGATGCCACCGAGCAGGAGCTTATGCGCGCGTCCTCGACCGCTAACGACGCTGTGATGGCCGACGCCATCAAACTCGTCCACGAGGGTGTGACGGAGCGCGAGATTGCCGACCAGATGCTCGGCCTGTATCGCAAGCACGGCTGCGAGGGCTTTAGCTTTCCGCCCATCGTGAGCTTTGGCGCCAACGCCGGCGACCCGCATCATGAACCCGACGACACCGTGCTCAAGCGTGGCGACGTGGTGCTGTTCGACATTGGCGGACGCCATCGCAACTACTGCTCGGACATGACGCGCACGTTCTTTTGGGGCGAGCCGGACGAGGAGACGGCGCGCATCTACGACATCGTGCGCCGCGCCAACGAGGCCGCCGAGGCGCTCATCGCACCGGGCGTGCGCATGTGCGACCTGGACCGCGCCGCGCGCGACGTGATCGAGAACGCAGGCTACGGCAAGTACTTTACGCATCGTCTGGGCCACTCGATTGGTCTGCAGGACCACGAGCCGGGCGACGTCTCGCTGGTCAATGAGCAGGTCGTTGAGCCAGGCATGACGTTCTCGATCGAACCGGGCATCTACCTCCCCGGCCGCACCGGCGTCCGCATCGAAGACCTAGCCCTGGTGACCGAGAACGGCGTCGAGATTCTCAACGCCTACCCCCACGATCCGGTCCGCCTAGACTAGCCAATGTGCCAAAGGGACAGTCCCTTTGGCACATCCCGTTAACGCAGTGCCACGAAAACGAGCCATCTACTACGTTTAACTCGCATGGGTCGACCATGCGGGTCTTTTTTAAAAACCAGCAAGCCATCTACCTGCGGTTTTAATTTTATGATTTCCCGTGTGGTCGAGGGTAACCGGTCAAACGTAGTAGATAGGCCCATTTCGTGGCGAGCAGTCCGCTCAAGACAAAGCCCGTCCCAAATTAGCTGCCCTACAGTCAAACGAAAGGCCTCCCGATTCCCCAACGAGAACCGGGAGGCCTTCTTGTGACCTAAAGCACTACGCTCTCGACGCTACTCCGCGCGATAGCGCAGTTTTTCGATCGCCGCGGCAATCAGCGCCAGCAGGCCGGTTCCGCCAAGCGCCGCGACGGTCACGGCAGTATTGTCGCCCGTCTCGGCCAGGCTTCCCTTAGCGGCCTTCTTGCCATCCTTCTTGCCCGAAGAATCCTTGGCATCGGGCTTGGTACCGTTATCCTTGCCGTTCGTTGGCTTCTGCACGACAGCAGGCTCAACAACCTCAACGGTAACCGAAGCGGTGAGCTGTTGAGGCACCGGCGTCTCCGTAGCGCCATCCTCGGCAAGCGTCGCAATCGCCGTGGCGTCACCGTCAACGGGCATCGTCACGGTAATGACGACGGTTCCGTTCTTGAGGGCCTTGACCTTACCGTTCTCGACCGTGGCGATTGTCGGGTCGGACGAGGTCCACGTCACGGCACCACGCAGCAGCGCGCCATCGGCCGCATTGCTCGCCGCGGCAGCAAGGTCAATTTCCTTGCCGCGCTCTACCTTGAGCACGGTTTCGGCAGTCGTGGCCTTGCCGTTTTGGTCAACGATAACGAGGCCCTTGGCCGCCGGGCGCGGCTTAACGCGTACCCTGCAGCTGACCGTCAGATCCGTACCGCGAACCTTACCGCCCACGGTCACATCATCGGCACCCCAATCCAGCGCGGGGACATTCTCCCAATCGACATCGTAGTCTTCCTGGCTGTCGTCCTTCATCATCACGGAGACCTTCTTGGGCAGCGCCTTCAGCACATCGGCGGCAGAGCTTGCCTCAAACACCTCAATGGGAGCGAACGTCGCAGGCCTCACGGGAATCTCGCTTGCCGGCGTCTCGACGACCAGCTTGCAGGTCGCCTTGAGCGTCGTGCCCTCAACGGAGCCCTCGATCGTGTGCTCGCCAACGGCGGCAAGATGCTTGTCCAGGCCATCCGTATTCCACGTGACCGCGGCCTCGTCCGTGTGACCATCGGAATAGGTCACGGTGACCTTCTTGGGCAGCTGCCCCGTCACGGTGTCGGCCTTGGCATCGCGCTCAACCGTGATCTGCGGCACCTCGGCAACCTTGTTAATCGTCGTCGTGGAGGTGACGACAACTTCGACCGGCAAGTTGCCATTCTTCGTGACGCCCTTGGCAACGACACTGCTGCCGTACGTGGCGGCCGCGGCAGGAACCTCAGTCCAAGTGATCTCGGACTCCGCCGTCGTCTTGCCGTCCTTCATGCGAACGGTCGCCTTCACGCCCTTGAGCGCATCACGCACAGCGTCGGCCGATGCGCCCTCGGGAACGGAAATTCCGGCAATAGGCTCAACGGACGCCGGAATCTCGGCATCGCTCTTCACGACCGTAATCGTGCACTCTGCCTTTTGATCGGTACCGGCAACCTTGCCCTTGACCGTGACCTCGCCCTCCTTGGCAAAGTCCTTGTCGGATAGACCCTTGGTGTCCCACTTCACGTCGACATCGGACTCAGTATCATCCGAGTAAATCGCCGTGACCGTGGCGGGCAGCTTGGCTAAAACGTCGTCCGCCTTGGTGCCGCGCACGACCACAATGTCTTCAGCGACATCGATGTCGACAATATGCGCCGTCACCTTGACCTGAACCTTAGCGGTCATGCCGTTGTCCGTTAGACCCGTGACCTCAAACTCGGTGCCGGCACGACCCAGGCTGTCGACCTGAGACCACTTAACGGGCGTCTCTTTCTTGGTCTTGCCGTCCTTCATGACCACCGTCACCTTGGACGGCAGTTTATCCATAAGGTCGCTGACCTTGGCATTGTCCGCAATCTCAACAACATCGATCGGCTCGACGTGGTCGGGCGTCTGGGCATCCTGATCCACCACGGTCACATTGCAGGTCACCTTGGCGCCGTTGAGCTTAACCGTACCCGTGATCTCCACGGTGCCGGTTCCTCTGAGCAGCTCGTCCGTGACGTTAGAAAGATCCCACACGTCAATGTCGAGCAAATCGGTCGAGCCGTCTGAGTAAGTCGCCACAACCTGCTTGGGCATCTGGGCGTACAGATCCTGCTTGGACGTACCACTGGCAACGCTAAACGACTTGGCCTCGAGCTTGGTGATGGTTCGCGGCGCCTCGGAGACGTTGACGTACACGATAGCGTTGACGTTGTCGACATCCTTGAGCTTGCCGACGAGTTTATACGTACCCTTCTTGGCGAGCGGCTTGGAGAGGTCGATGCCGTCGGTGTCGGTCCACTTTTCGATCTCGATGCCGCCTAAACTGCCCCGAGTATCCCGCGCTGAGCCATCCGAGAAATATACGGACACGGTATCGGGCAGCTCCAGCATCGATCCGACCGTGGTGTTGACCACGACCGCCTCGGGCTGCAGTGCAACCTTCTTTGCCTTCTTATCGGCAACCGTCACCTTGGCAGTCACGTTGCCGTTCTCATCCACACCGACCTTCTGGCCGTCATCGTCAAGCAGCGCCATAACAGCAGCGGCATTAAAGCCGACCACATGGCCCGTCGCATAGAACGTGCCAGGCCGCTCGTACTTCTCGGGCGCAATCGGATCCCAATCAATAGCCGCCGTCGAAACGGAGCCGTCGCTCATCTCGACCGCCATCTTGGAAGGCATGGCAGGCGCAGTGCCCGCCTTGGTGGTCACTGCGGTCTCGCCGTTATCGATTGCCTTCTCAACGCCTTGGATAACGATCTTGGTCTGAACAGTGAGACCGGTGTTAGTGCCGTCACCGTATCCGTCGAGGCCGCTTGCAAACAGCGTGCCAGACACTGTCGTGACCTGACCCGACTCTCCGGTATAAACCGAGGGACGAACGTAATCCCATTGAACCTGGGCATTATGAGTTTTGCCGTCACTCGTGGCAACCGAGACATTCCACGGCAGCTCGGGGAAAACACCGCTGGCCGTATTAATGCGCTCAGGAACGCTAACGGAGGTGACGGAACAGACGTCAACAGTGATTGTCGCCTCGGCACCACCTTGGAGCTTGCCCTTCACCTTAAACGAACCGTCCTTGGCATACGCGTCTTCGGCGACACGGTCCCATGTGACCTTTTCGCGCTGGGGCTCAGAAGACACATCGTTGTCGTATCGAACCTCAAGGTATTCCGGCAGCATCGGCTTGGTGCCGGGGACGGTCCATATGGTTCCGCCCTGAACCGAGGTTGCCTTACTCGCGATCTTAACGGTGGCAGTAATCGGAACGTCAACCGCCTGCATGCCGTACCCTGCATTAAAGCTAATTGTTGCAGTGCCGCGAACAACGCCACCCTGAGTCCAATCAAAACCTTTCGTGTTCCACTTGACCTCGGCGTATTTATGCGAATAGTCCGGATGTTCTGCCGCATCAGAACTGACAAGATCGACATAGCTGGGAAGCATAGCGGTACCGTCGCTGCCCTTGAGCACTGTAATGGTTTGTGGCTGAGCCTCCCAGTTTTTAGTCACGATGACGTGCACTTTCACGGGGATATTCGTTCCGACGACCGTTCCGGTAATCGTGCAGTCCTTCTGGGGGCACCTATCGTAGGTATCCCAGTTGACGCCGAGACTGTCAAAAGTCGTTCCATCCTGCAATACGCCGGACACGTAGAAGTAGTCCAGATTGACTTCCTCGCCGGGATAGATAACGCGCCAGTCCTCGTACGACTGTCCAAGCGTCACACCGTTATCGCTATAGTTGTTAACGCCCTTGACCTCGCCGCACGCCGCTGTCGCATGGATCTTTGCCAACGAGCCAGTGATAGTACCGGTAATTTCGTACTCGCCAGGCTTGCCGTCCAGCAGTTCTTGAGGAAACTCATCCCAGCTATAAGGCTGCCCCGACGAATACTGGGGATAGAACGAGCTGCCATCCGACAAATACAGCGTGGATGTGTAGCGCGGAGCCAGAAGTCCGGCGCCGGGAACATAAGCAATCTTGCCGATGTTGCTGTCCTCGAGATCGCAGACGTTGACCGTCGCCGTAGCCGGAATGTTAGAGCCGGTAAAGTATCCGCTAACCGTAATCTGGCCAAGGTTCTTTAGGGCGTCCTGACTAATCGTCGACCACTGAACGGGGAAATTGCCACGCGAGCCATTCCACATCGTGGCCTCGATTGAACCCGGCATATTGGGCTGGCAACCGATAAGCGTGCTTGTCGATGTCGAGGAAGGCATCTGCAGGGCGCGGACGGAGATGGTCGCCGTGACTCGGTTGCTGTCACCCAGTTCCACCTGAGTAGACGATGAAGATGAGGTATTGGTCCAATACGACAGCGAACCGGAAAGCTTAAACGACCCCTCACTTGCCACCTGCGTGTCCAAAATAGGGTCCCACGCAATGTTGCACTGCTTCTTTGTACCGTCGGTGAATGCAACCTCAACGCTGTAGGGAAGACCGCCGCCCGTTGTAGGACGTACGCCGACGGGCGTGTTAACGGGAGCAAGAGCGTCGATAGAGGCAACTTCTTTGACCTCGACCTGAGCAGTTACCTTTAGGCCATTAGCGGCTGAAGATTCATTATATGTCACAAGCGTGCCCGTGACCGTATAGGTGCCTGCCTTTTGAAATTGAGACACGTCGGCGTTGTCCCAATTAACCTGATAACCTTGGGTGTATGTAGTGTTATTTGACTGCGTAAACGGGAAATAGACATACGTGCTAAGAGGAGAAATGTCGCCGACCACGCGCTCGAACCTCAGAGAATTAAGATCGAGTACGTCCTTAGGATCTTTGACGGTAACGGTGCAGGTAACCTCACGGTAATCAAAACCGTTTAGTTTACCTTTAACCGTAAACGAGCCCACCTTAGAGTAAAGCGACGCGTCGAAAGAATCCCAAGACACCGGGATCTGCTCGGTGGCGCCGCTATCAAAGACAACCGAAGCAGAATACGGCAGAGACGGGACCTCACCAGTTAGGGTCGTACACGTCAACTCGGTCTGGACGCTCTTAACAGAGCGGACTGCGACCGTGCACTGTGCGAGCATAGAGGGATAGCTCTTCAAATGTCCCTCGACAACAAAGGTTCCTTCCTTTTGGTACTGATCAGCCGAGATCTCATTCCACTCAACAGGGCATGTATAAGATTGACCATTTGAATAATTGACCGAAATGCTGGACGGAAGCGCGGGAGCAATACCAGCTGCAGTCCATACCCATGAGCCATTACTGGTTGAACGGGGAACGTACACCTTGAGCACACCACTCACTTTGTACGGCTCCGCGAGCGTGATCCAGTTGTTGTTCACGCTAACGCCGGTAATCTGTCCGGTGATGGGGACTTCGGATTCCTCCGTCGCCGTATCAAATGCCGTCTGCGACTTTTCGTCCCAATCAACATACGCCGAGGTCTCGGTGCCATCCGACAGCTTTACCTTAACGCTCGAAGATTGGATCTGGCCGTAGTAATCGGCACCGACATATTTTTCCAGAATCGGGTTGGCGTCGATCGACTCGACCGTAATGCCACTTTCGTTGCTCGTCTCTGTGACATCAGGGGCGTTTACTGCCGCCGGATCTACCACTGCCGGGTCCGCCGTAACAGCTTCGACAACCACGCGCTGCTTGACCGTCTGCGTGGTGCCGTCGACGGTACCCTCAAACTCATACGAGCCGGCAGGCAGCTGCGCCAAGGTTGCCGGAGCATCGGCGCCGTTCAGCTTCCAGATGACGTTTTCCTGCTTGGTGGTACCGCTCTCGTAGGTTGCCGTTACAGTTTGGGGCAGCGTGACGTCGGATCCCTCGGCAACATGTAGCTCGTTCAGGCTGGCAAAAGAGGCGATCTTGTCTTCACTCTGGTCTTGCGAGGTTGCCTGACCGGTGTCCGCAGACGTGGCAGCCGCACCCGTCGCATCGCTTTGCTCGGCAACGACTTGGGTAGTATCACCCTGCATCATCTCGGCGAACGCCTGCGGCGGCACCGAGCCGACCGTCATCGTCAGAGCCAAACCCGCGGTAATGGCCGCGTTGACATGCCTTCTGTTCATGTTTCCTCCCGACACGCTCAACGGACCAAACAGCACTGGTCCGATTGGCAAGTTAAGTTGAGCGTATCCTTCGCCGATGGAGGTTTGCAATATGCTACAGGTTAAGCGGCATAAATGGCTTCGTAAACGGGCACCCCAGGGCAGCTAATTTGAGTTGCGGTGATATACGGACTGTTTGAGGCCTCTGGCTTGTAAAACAGTCCGTATTTCACCGCAACTGATGAGGGGATGGGTTAGCGGAGCAGACCGGCTACTTCGCCGGCTAGGGTGATGGTGCCGGCTGCTACGAAGGACTCGCCCGCGGCATCGAAGGCAGCGAGGGCCTCGGACACACTCGGATATACGCCCGTGAGCTTATCGGCATCAACGAGGGCGGCGAGTTCCTCTGCCGGCAGGGCGCGGTCGGAATCGGTCTGGGTCACGACCACGCGGGGGAACGCTGGAACAAGCACGTCGACGATGCCCGCCACGTCCTTGTCTGCCAGCGCGGCGCACAGCAGCGTGGGGCGATTCTCCGCGCACGGATCGATCTCGTCCAGCGCGCTCACAAAGTTCTCGCAGCTCTGAGGGTTATGGCAGGCGTCGATCAGCTTGAGCGGATCGGTCCCCAGCACGTCAAAACGACCCGGTGTGGGGCAGCCCATAAGCGAGGCATCCAGCGCATCGTGGTCGAGCTCGCGACCCAGATACCCCTCGCACAGCATAATCGCGCACGCGGCATTCTGCGGCTGATAGGACGGTTTGACCATGCTCGACGTATAGATCGCACGCGGCGTGGTGCAGCTAAACTCCACCGTATCGCCCACGTGTGCCGGAAGTTTAGTCGTCGTATGGCTCACCACGAGCGGCACAACGCCGCACTCGCGACAACGTGCATCCATCACGCGCTGAACGCTCGGCTCATGCGTTCCCTCACCCAAAACAACCAGGCGCCCAGGCTTAATAACCGCAGCCTTCTCACCCGCAATGGCCTCGAGCGTATCGCCCAAAATACGTGTGTGATCGAGCCCAATACCCGTAATGGCAACGGCGACGGGATCGGTCGCACTCGTGGCGTCCCAACGACCGCCCATGCCAACCTCGAGCACGGCAACATCCACCGCGGCCTCGGCAAACACTACAAGTGCAGCAGCCGTCAGCAAGTCAAATGGCGTGATGGTATAGGCGCGCCCCCCCGCCGCCACACGGTGCGCATTCACGCGATGTCCCGCCTCAACAGCGGCCGAAACGCCACGGGCAAACGCCTCGTCGCTCACGACATGACCATCGACCTCCATGCGCTCGGGATAGCGCACCAGCTGTGGCGACGTATACAGCGCGGTTTTGAGCCCCTCACCACGAAGAATGGCAGCCGAAAAACGCGTAGTCGAAGTCTTGCCATTGGTACCGGCAACCTGGATGCAATCGAAATACTCGTCCGGACGCCCCAGCTCATCGAGCATATCGACAACCGTCTCAAGCAGAGGACCAGCATCCCCAGAAATCCGCCCCGTATCAGCAGCAAGCCCCACAGCCTCACCAAACGAAAGCAACTCAAACGAGAAAGGAACGACATACGACCCAGAACGCTTAGCCATAACCCAAAGTCCCCTCAACATAAAAAGAGGCCCGTAATAAACAACGAGCCCCTCCCATTCAAAATATCAGCCAAACACCGCTTGCAGCAGAATCAAGGCCACAACCAAGTGGCCCTACCAGGCAGCGGACGCCACCGTAACCGCTATGGGAGCGGTTTGGGGCTTTGCTCGATACAAGTTCCGCACGAGCCGAAGGCCACTTAATGTGGCCTTCGTGCGAGCAGGACTGTTCGCAGTAGCGAGCAATGCCCCAAACCGCGCCCCACAGTCCACCTTACGAGAAGTCAGCAACCTGAGCAGTCAGTGCCGCCAGGATCTCCTTGAGCTCTGCTGCACGGTCCCTCTTCTTCTGGACCACCGCGGGCGCGGCCTTGGCCACAAAGCCCTCGTTTGCAAGCGTCTTCTCGCAGCCGGCGAGCTCCTTCTGCGCCGCGGCGATCTCCTTCTCCAGGCGTGCCTTCTCGGCCGAAAGATCGACCTTGCCCTCGAGCACCACAAAGACCTCGACGCCGCTGTCGACCACGGCAATGCTCGCGGCCGGCTTCTCAACGTCGGTACCCATGACCAGCGAGGCGGTGTTCGCCAGCGGCTCAATGGTCGAGCGCAGGCTCTCGAGCTTCTCGATATCCTCAGCACCGGCGCGCACGACCACGTCGAGCTCTGACTTGGGGCTCAGGCGATAACGCGAACGCGTGGCGCGGGCGGCAGACACGACGGCGCGGCACAGCTCAAACGCGCGCTCGGCGTCCTCGTCAACATACTTGACGTAGTCGGCGGGCTCGGGCCACTTGGCGATCATGAGCGCCTCGGCGCGGTCCACGTTGCCCTCGGCGTCCAGGTCGAGCACGCTCGCCGGCATGTTGTCCCAGATCTCCTCGGTGACAAACGGCATAAGCGGGTGCATCAGGCGAATGGAGGTGTCGAGCACAAAGATCAGGTTGCGCTGGGCCTGCAGACGGCCCTCGCCCTTCAGGCGGGCCTTGGTGACCTCGCTGCCGACGGCGACCACATCGCCGGAAAACTCATGCCCGATGGTCACGGGCAGCGGGGCAGACGGGTGCAGCCCGCGCGCAATGTGCAGATCGCTGCCGCAGATGGCGC
>OHPC01000928.1_pt1 | contig 14680 bp, 10 predicted proteins | sample 1577631 | NCBI WGS metagenome assembly OHPC01 (sample SAMEA3879560, study PRJEB24766) | human gut metagenome | biome: human-associated habitat; feature: feces | place: USA | collected 1985/1987 | reverse complement strand
GATCAGCGGCAGCTTGCGGTATGCGGGGCGGATGTTGCGGCGGTGCTCCAACAGATCTACCAGATACCGGCAGCAGGTCTTGACCGTGTCGGCAAGGTCGGTGTGGGGCGACTCGCGGTAGCTGCGGATCACGGTGGTGCCGTCCACATACTCCTTGCACAGATTGCCGTGGGGGTCGCAGGCCACTACAATGGGCATATACGGACCCACCAGCTTGCGTACTTCCTTCAAAATGTGATGGTCGCCGGAGCCGATGTCCTCCACCTCGCTGGCACCGTGCAGATGCAGGAACATGCCGTCCAGCGTGCCGAGGTTTGCGCGGATATCGTTCAGCAGGCGGTTCTCGATGTAATCAAAGGCGTTGCGGGTGACCACACCGCCCGAAAAGCCATTGGCATAGACCGAGGGTACCACTTCGATGCCGGCATCCGCGAACACGGTGCCCATGTTCATCTGAGAAATGGCGTCCTCGCCAAACCGCAGGTCATAATTTTCCAGATCAGTTTTGTAGGGGATGTTGGCGTTGGACTCGGTCACAAACTGCGCCACCAGAACTTTTCTGCCCATAGCAGATCCTCCCTCTCAAAAGAAGCCTGAGCACACATTGATGCCCGCCGCCGTAGCGGCGACAGGCATCAATGTGCTTGGCTTTTTGTGCTTTGCTTTATGATGAAATTATGGCTGTGAATGTCAAAAGTCTAAACAGGGATCAGACGTCCTCTTTGTATGCCTTTTTGAGGATGACGGTGCAGGCGATGAACGCCACGACCACGGCCACGATGCCGGAGGCCAGCGCCACGATCATGTTGCCCATGGAACCGTCAGGAGGCAGGAAGAACAGCAGGGCCAGGAAGCCCGGGCAGCCGCCCACAACGTAGTTCTTCAGCTGGAAGATGCCTGCGATCAGGCCGCCGGCCGCTGCGCCGATGGCAGTGCCCACCAGCACACGGGGACGCATGATCAGGGAGCCGTAGAAAGCAGGCTCGGTAACGCCGCACAGTGCGGTAACACCGAAGGAAGCGATCATGCCCTTGCGGCCCTTATCCTTGAGGTGCATGGCAACAGCCAGTGCGCTGCCGCCGACTGCCAGGTTGGAGATAAAGCCCATCGGCGTAACAACCAGGTCGTAACCGATGCTGGAGATGCCTTCCACCATGATGGGGGTGATGGCCTTATCCAGGCCCAGCATGACCAAATAGGGATAGATAGCAGAGCAAACAGGAGTTGCAATAATACTTGCTGCGCTAAAGAATGCCTGAAGAGCATTGCCGACCACACCACTGAGCTCGGTGCCAATGGGTCCGAGGACGATCAGCGTAATGGGAACGACGATCAACATGGTAAGCAGCGGCTTTAAGAAGTAACGCACCATTTCAGGGATGATCTTCTTGAGCAGCTTATCCACCCAGTACATCAGGATGATGCCCATGACGATGGGCATCACGCTGGAGGTGTATTCCACGGTGGGAATGGGGATGCCGAAGAAATCCAGACCCTCAACACCGCTGATGGAGCTGCTGACGAGGACAGCGCCCAGGAACGCGCCCATGATAGGCTCCATCTTGAGCTTGTTGGCCATGGTGTAGCCGATCCAGACGGGCAGCATGGAGAAGCCGGCGCTGAAGATAGCCAGGCAGACCTTTGCGGTGCCGCTGTCGGTGCTCATTCCAAGGTAGTTGACCAGCAGGTTCTTGATGGCAAGGATCAGGCCGCCGGTGATCAGAGCGGGAACGATCGGCATAAAGACAGCTGCGCTGAAGTTGCCGAACTTCGTGACCCAGTACATAAAGCCCTTCTTTTCAGGCTCTTCCTCCATGACCGTGGGGCGGTCATCGGTGGGTTTCCAGCCGGAGACCTCCAGGAAATCGTTGAATGCATCGTTGACTTCCGGTCCGATGATGATCTGCACCTGGCCGGTCTTGTCCACAACGCCCACGACATGTTCAATGCCCTTGATGGCTTCCACATCCACCTTGGACTTGCTGGCGTAATGGATGCGCAGCCGTGTTGCACAGCGCTCAACGAAGGTGATGTTGCTCAGTCCGCCGACCTTCTCCAGGACTTGCTGGGACATCTTTGTATATTTGCCCATGAGTAAATCTCTCCCTTTCGTACCGTAAAATGTTACAAAATATCACATTTTGCACTTCATGTGATGAACAGCTGTGAAATATATTCACCGCTCGGCCGCAGCGAAAACCCGCAGAATTTCGTTGAGTTTTAACCATTCATCGTCTTTTCTACATTGTACCACACTCCGGGTCAAAGTCAATCAGTTTTTGTTACATTTTGTTCGTAAATGTTATTATTTGTTGCTTTTAACAAACAAAAAATCGAGTTTTGCATCATTTTCACTAAATTTTCGACTCGTTTACGCAAAAAAGAATGAGCTTTCCGGTGAAAGATAACATTTTCTCCGAAAAGTTCATTCTTTTTTGTTATTTTATGTTACTTTTAATTTCAAGTTATTCTCAGGCCAGCACCAACGGGATATTGTTCTGCCGGAACAGCTCCTGCGTAGCTGCATCCAGACCATCGTCCGTGATCACCAGATCCACATCCGTAATGGGGGCGATCTTGTAGAAGAACGACTTGTTGAATTTGCTGTGGTCGGCCATGCAGATCACCCGCTTAGCTTTTTCCACCAGCACCTTTTTGGTATGGCCATCCTGCACATCCACCACCGAAAGGCCATCAGTCAGATCGATGCCCTCCAGCGAGAGAAACAAGGTATCGATCTGAAAATGCTGGATGAAATCATCGGTCAGCGGCCCCAGAAAAGCCATGGAGTTCTCACGGAACTCGCCCGGACACATGATGAGCTTGATGTTCCGCATGGTAGCGGTGGTGTTGGCTACCAGCAGAGAGTGGGTCAGTACACTGATGTTGCGTTTGCCGCGCAGCAGCGCAGCCAGCTCGTTGGGCGTGGTGCCCGCATCCAGAAAAACGGAATCGCCTTCGTTGATGTACTCCATACACTTGGCCGCGATGCGCTGCTTTTCGGACACATTGATCTCATTTTTGAAGCTGATGCTGCATTCAAACAGCGAGCCGCTGTTCAGCACTGCGCCGCCGTGTTCCAGCGTAACCATGCCATCCTCAGCCATCGCATTCAGATCCCGCCGGATGGTCATGGAGGACACCTGAATACGCTCTGCCAGGTCGGTGATCACCACACTGCCGTTGCGCTGCAATTCATCCAGAATATAGCGTTTTCGTTCGATTGCATTCATAGCATTTCCTCACCGGGACTCCCATGGCCCCTCTTACACCATTTTCCCAGTTTCTTTACCCGTTCTCTTCCGTTTCGTCCAGTCGCAGCTCGTGCCCGCCGGTGCGGATCATATAGCGTTCGCTGTCAATGTACTGCTCATTCAGCAGCACCACCCGGTCTTTGCCGTCCAGATAGCAGGTGCGAGTGTACACGACCGGCTGTCTCTTTGCAAGGCCCAACGCAGCTGCCGCTTCTGCACCGGCATACCGCACTCGGATGATCGTTTCTTTTTCACGGATGACCCGCAGCTTTTTCCACTGCCGCAGCAGGCGGAACACCGACCCGCTCAACAGCTCTTTCGTCAGAAACTCTGCATCCTGTGGCGGGAAGTAATCCAGCTCATATACTGCAGGTTTGCCGTTCAGCGCACGCACCCGCCGGGCACAGCAATAGCGTTCCTCACCATGCTTCAGCTCGAACAGGCGGCATACCTCTGCACCGGGCACCATGCTCAGATCCGTGCACACCGTGGACGGCCTGTACCCATTAGCCACTGCGTTCTCCGTCCAGCCGCGGGGCTCCTCCAGATCATTGCGCATCACCACACCGGTCACAAAAGTGCCCTTGCCTGGGTGGCGCACCACCAGCCCCTCCTTGCACAGTTCCTCAACTGCTCGCCGCACCGTAATGCGGCTCACTTTATATTGTTCCACCAGTTCATTTTCTGTAGGAAGTTTGTCGCCCTCCCGGCGGCTGCCGGAAAGGATCTCCTGCCGCAGAATTTCCTCCAGCTGCAGATAAAGCGGGGTCGCACTGTCCGGCACCAGCATAGTGTTGTTCCTCCAAAGGCAGATATTCTTATACTATATGAGCATAACACAATTGTGTGGTAAAATCCAGTCTTTCCGCGTCAAATTCTGCCTGCCGTCCAGTTGCAAATCATCTTATATTATATTATAATGTCTTATAGATTCTTTCCACCGTGATCCACTTGATACAGGAGGTACTTTGTATGTTCCATATCCTTGTTGCACGCTTTCTTTTAGAGGCCAACGAGAACATCCCCAAAAAGTGCGACCTGAACGATGTCAGCCTGCACTTTGGGCAGGACTGCGTCGCGCACCTGCAGCTGGGTGATGTATTTGACCGCCCGGATGTGACCCTTGTACCGGCGCTGGACGCCAATGCCGGTTCCAACGGCGTGATGAAGCGCACCGCTTTCGAGTACATTGAGTCCACCATTCTGCAGACCGTGCGGGAGCACCTTGCCGAACTGGATGCCATCTACCTGCACCTGCACGGAGCCAGCGAGGTGGAGGGCATCGGCTCCGGCGACCATCATATCTTAAAGGAAGTACGCCGCATCGTAGGCCCCTACCTGCCCATTGCGGTAGTGTGTGACCCCCACGGCAACCTGTGCAGGGAATATGTAGAGGGCACCACCATCATCCGCAGTTATCGTGAATCTCCTCACACCGATGTAGAGCAGACCATTCACTTTGTCTGCTCTCATTTGCTGGAACTGCTGGAGCACCGCCGCAGCATCACTCCCGTGTACCGCAAGCTGCCGCTGATTTTAGGCGGCGAGCAGAGCGTCTCCGCCGACGAACCGGTTCGCTCCATTAATCAGTATATGGACGAGATTGAAAAGGATAACCGCATCCTCAGTGCCAGCTGGCACGTGGGCTACATCCGGCACGATACCGATGTAGCTGGCTGCGGCGTAGTAGTTGTACCTTCTTCCAACGAATTTCGTACTTATGCAGAGCAAAAGGTCGATGAACTGGCAGCCTTTGTGTGGGAGCGCCGCCACGAGTTCCATTACACCGGCCTGACGCAGGAGCCGGACGAGGCTCTGCAGACCGTGCTGCACTGCTCTGGCAAGCCGGCTTTCCTCACCGACTCCGGCGACAACACCACCAGCGGTGCCATGGGTGCCAACACATGGGTGCTGCGGCAAGTGCTGGCCAAACCCGAAGCCCTGCAAGGCAAACGCTTGTTGTTTGCTGCCATTCAGGACCCCGCCGCCTATACCCTGCTGGCCGGTCATACCATTGGTGATACCCTGCCTCTGACCCTTGGCATGGGTCTGGACTCCCTGACCGAGCCGGTACAGCTCACTGTGACCCTGAAGCATCTGGGCCGTCAAGAGGGCACCGTCTTGTTTGCTGAACATGGCGATTTTGGCGGCTGTGCCACCGTGTCGGTAGAGGGCCTGCCCATTGACATCATCGTCACTGACACGAACCATCCCTTTGTGGAGCGGCATCAGACCCTTGCCGCCGGGGTGGACTGGATGGACTACGATGTGGTGATCGTCAAGACCGGCTACGCCTTTCCTGAACCGACCCAGCAGGGCGCGCTGTGCGTGATGTCCCTGACCGACGGCGCTACCCTGCAGGATACCCGCCGCCTGCCCTTCAAGCGCATCATGCGCCCCATGTTCCCGGTGGACGATATTTAAAAAACAAAACGAGAGCTTATCAAAGAAAGGACTTGTACAGTATGGAAAAGCAGAAATTTCTCTGGGGCAGTGCAACTGCCGCATATCAGTGTGAAGGCGCTTGGGATGAGGACGGCAAAGGTCTGGGCGAGTGGGATGTATTCTCCCACGGCAACCCGCTGAACCTGAACGGTGCCACCGGCGATGTCTCCTGTGACTTCTATCACCACTACAAAGAGGACATCGACATGATGGCTGCCGGCAAGCAGAACACCTACCGCTTCTCCATTGCATGGGACCGTATCCTGCCCAACGGCCGGGGTGAGGTGAACCCCAAGGGCATTGAGTTCTACAACAATGTGATCGACTACTGCCTGGAAAAGGGCATCGAGCCAAATGTCACCCTGTTCCACTACGATCTGCCCAATGTCCTTGCGGAAGAAGGCGGCTGGGAGAACCGCTCCATCGTGGACGACTTTGAAGCCTATGCCAAGGTCTGCTTTGAGGCCTTTGGCGACCGGGTCAAGCTGTGGAGCACCATCAACGAGCCCAAGTACTACGCCTACTGCACCAATATGGTGGGCAACTATCCCCCGAACCACAAGCTGGACTTTGACCGCTACTTTAAGCAGATGTACTACGAAGTGCTGGCCAGTGCCAAGACGGTGGCCCTGTACCACTCCATGGGTCTGAAGGGTCAGATCGGCATCGTGCACGACAGCAGCAACGTGGAGATCGCGCCGGGCACCAAAGAACCGGGAAAGGTCCGCCTGCTGGGCGACCTGTTCTATAACCGCCTGATCCTGGACACCTCCATCAAGGGCGAGCTGCCCGGCGAGCTGATCCCTCTGCTGCGGGAGAACGGCATTGAGAACGACTATATCAAGCTGGACGATGCCCTGATCTTTGCCAAGGGCAAGGTGGATTACATCGGCATGAACGTTTACAACCGCATGTACCTGACCGACTGGTCGGAGGGCGAGACCGAGGTGTTCCACAACAACCGCGGCGCAGGCTCCAAGGCCAAGGAGGGTATGCGCATCAAGGGCTGGTACGAGACCGCCATTGCCCCCGACACCAAGCGCAACCTCTGGGGCCGCGAGATCTACCCCAAGTGCATGTACAACACCCTGATGGAGATCCGGGAGCGCTACGGTGACATCCCGGTGTACATCACCGAGAACGGCCATGGCTGCTACGAGACCCCGGACGAGAACGGCTATGTGCAGGACGATGACCGCATCGAAATGATGCAGGGCTACATCGACTATATGCTTAAGGCCAAAAAAGAGGGCTGCAATGTGCTGGGCTACTATGCATGGTCTACCATGGATTTGTACAGCTGGGTCAATGGCTACGAAAAGCGCTACGGCTTTGTGCGTGTGGACTTTGACCATGACAACAAGCGTACCCCCAAAAAGAGCTATTACTGGTTCAAGAATTTGATCGAGGAATACCAGAAAACCGAAGAAGCGGGAGAGTAATATGAGAGCCACAGGAGACGGCTCCCCCAAAAAGCCGTGACGTATCCGCCATGGCGTGGATGTGGTGCTGGACTTCATTGCCGGCTGCGTCTCGCCGGTGATCCCGGTGCTACTGGTTCACTGGCGGCATGATATGGGCGAGCGACACCTTTGGTACATGGGCCGTAGGCCTGTACGCCATTATTACCCCGGGACTGTGTGCCTTGCTAGGGTATATCGACCCGGATGGCAGCCTGACCAATTTGTTGCTGACACTGAGTCCGGAACTGGTGCTGATATTCCATCTGGACTTTACTACCCTGCGGGAAGATACTTGGGTTAGTATGCTTCTGCTGGGGCACTGCATGGGCTGGTTTTTGCCAGTAACCATGCGGCTTTCGCCGCACCAGCGCATGAAAAAAGCGGCCTGTCCGGTTGCGGATTGATGGTGGAAACGGTACAATAAAAGGAGAAACAACAATGAAAATCTTGGTCGGCGAATTTATCACGGAGTCCAATGCGAACATCCCGCAGAAATGCGAGATCAGCAATTACAAGATGCTTTTTGGTGATGACTGCATTCAGGCACTGCATGTGGCCGATGTGTTTGAGCAGGCCGGTTTTGAACTGATCCCCTCGGTGGTGGCGGATGCCGGTGCTGCGGGCGTGATCAAAAAAGATACCTTTGATTACATCGAATCTTGCTTCGTGCGGACGGTCAAAGAGCACATCCACGAGATCGATGGTATGTTCCTGATGCTGCACGGTGCCAGCGAGGTGGAGGGCATTGGTTCCGGCGACCACCACATTCTGGCTGAGATCCGCAAGGTGGTAGGGCCGTACCTGCCCATCTTTGTGGTGTGTGACCCCCACGGCAATCTGTGCAAGGAATATGCCGAGGCCACCACTCTGATCCGCAGCTACCGCGAATCACCCCACACCGACAGCATTGCCACCATGCGCAAGGTAGCCGCCATGCTGTGCGACTTTATGAAAGACCGCCAGAACATCCACTCGGTATACCGCAAGCTGCCCCTGATCCTGGGCGGCGAGCAGAGCGTTTCCGGTGACGAGCCAGTGCGATCCATCAACGAGTATATGGACAAGCTGGAACAGGATCCCCATATCCGCAGTGTGAGCTGGCATGTGGGTTACATCCGCCATGACACGCCGGTGGCTGGCTGCGGCATCGTTGTGGTGCCCCAGACCGAAGCCGACCTGCCCTATGCAGAGGAAGCCGCCGACTGGCTGGCTGTCTACGTCTGGAACAAACGCCGTGAGTTCCACTACACCGGCCTGACGCAGGAACCGGAAGAGGCCATTCAGTCCGCGCTGAACTGCCCGGGCAAGCCGGTGTTCCTCACCGACTCCGGTGACAACACCACCAGCGGCTCTGTGGGTGCCAATACATGGGTGCTGCGGCAGGTCATGGCGTTGCCGGATACCAAGGGCAAGAACTTCTTGTTCGGCTGCATCACCGACCCGGCTGTAGTGGCACAGCTGGCCGATGTTCCGGAGGGCACAAAGACGCATATCCGTCTGGGCATGGATCTGGACGAGCTGTCCCGCCCGGTAGAGCTGGACGTGACCGTGAAGCACAATGGTCGTCTGGAAGGCTTTATGGGCTATGAGGGAGATTACGGTGCCTGCGTGCTGGTGTCGGTAGAGGGCTACCCCATTGATATCATCATAGCCGAGGCGAGCCATGCTGTGGTGGAGCTGCATCAGTTCGAAGCAGCCGGTGCCCACTGCGCGGACTACGGCGTGGTGATCGTAAAACAGGGCTACATCTTCCCGGAGCTGAAGGAGCTTGGCGCGCTGTGCGTGATGTCCCTGACCGATGGCGCTACCCTGCAGGATACCCGCCGCCTGCCCTTCAAGCGCATCATGCGCCCCATGTTCCCGGTGGACGATATTTAAAAAACAAAACGAGAGCTTATCAAAGAAAGGACTTGTACAGTATGGAAAAGCAGAAATTTCTCTGGGGCAGTGCAACTGCCGCATATCAGTGTGAAGGCGCTTGGGATGAGGACGGCAAAGGTCTGGGCGAGTGGGATGTATTCTCCCACGGCAACCCGCTGAACCTGAACGGTGCCACCGGCGATGTCTCCTGTGACTTCTATCACCACTACAAAGAGGACATCGACATGATGGCTGCCGGCAAGCAGAACACCTACCGCTTCTCCATTGCATGGGACCGTATCCTGCCCAACGGCCGGGGTGAGGTGAACCCCAAGGGCATTGAGTTCTACAACAATGTGATCGACTACTGCCTGGAAAAGGGCATCGAGCCAAATGTCACCCTGTTCCACTACGATCTGCCCAATGTCCTTGCGGAAGAAGGCGGCTGGGAGAACCGCTCCATCGTGGACGACTTTGAAGCCTATGCCAAGGTCTGCTTTGAGGCCTTTGGCGACCGGGTCAAGCTGTGGAGCACCATCAACGAGCCCAAGTACTACGCCTACTGCACCAATATGGTGGGCAACTATCCCCCGAACCACAAGCTGGACTTTGACCGCTACTTTAAGCAGATGTACTACGAAGTGCTGGCCAGTGCCAAGACGGTGGCCCTGTACCACTCCATGGGTCTGAAGGGTCAGATCGGCATCGTGCACGACAGCAGCAACGTGGAGATCGCGCCGGGCACCAAAGAACCGGGAAAGGTCCGCCTGCTGGGCGACCTGTTCTATAACCGCCTGATCCTGGACACCTCCATCAAGGGCGAGCTGCCCGGCGAGCTGATCCCTCTGCTGCGGGAGAACGGCATTGAGAACGACTATATCAAGCTGGACGATGCCCTGATCTTTGCCAAGGGCAAGGTGGATTACATCGGCATGAACGTTTACAACCGCATGTACCTGACCGACTGGTCGGAGGGCGAGACCGAGGTGTTCCACAACAACCGCGGCGCAGGCTCCAAGGCCAAGGAGGGTATGCGCATCAAGGGCTGGTACGAGACCGCCATTGCCCCCGACACCAAGCGCAACCTCTGGGGCCGCGAGATCTACCCCAAGTGCATGTACAACACCCTGATGGAGATCCGGGAGCGCTACGGTGACATCCCGGTGTACATCACCGAGAACGGCCATGGCTGCTACGAGACCCCGGACGAGAACGGCTATGTGCAGGACGATGACCGCATCGAAATGATGCAGGGCTACATCGACTATATGCTTAAGGCCAAAAAAGAGGGCTGCAATGTGCTGGGCTACTATGCATGGTCTACCATGGATTTGTACAGCTGGGTCAATGGCTACGAAAAGCGCTACGGCTTTGTGCGTGTGGACTTTGACCATGACAACAAGCGTACCCCCAAAAAGAGCTATTACTGGTTCAAGAATTTGATCGAGGAATACCAGAAAACCGAAGAAGCGGGAGAGTAATATGAGAGCCACAGGAGACGGCTCCCCCAAAAAGCCGTGACGTATCCGCCATGGCGTGGATGTGGTGCTGGACTTCATTGCCGGCTGCGTCTCGCCGGTGATCCCGGTGCTACTGGTTCACTGGCGGCATGATATGGGCGAGCGACACCTTTGGTACATGGGCCGTAGGCCTGTACGCCATTATTACCCCGGGACTGTGTGCCTTGCTAGGGTATATCGACCCGGATGGCAGCCTGACCAATTTGTTGCTGACACTGAGTCCGGAACTGGTGCTGATATTCCATCTGGACTTTACTACCCTGCGGGAAGATACTTGGGTTAGTATGCTTCTGCTGGGGCACTGCATGGGCTGGTTTTTGCCAGTAACCATGCGGCTTTCGCCGCACCAGCGCATGAAAAAAGCGGCCTGTCCGGTTGCGGATTGATGGTGGAAACGGTACAATAAAAGGAGAAACAACAATGAAAATCTTGGTCGGCGAATTTATCACGGAGTCCAATGCGAACATCCCGCAGAAATGCGAGATCAGCAATTACAAGATGCTTTTTGGTGATGACTGCATTCAGGCACTGCATGTGGCCGATGTGTTTGAGCAGGCCGGTTTTGAACTGATCCCCTCGGTGGTGGCGGATGCCGGTGCTGCGGGCGTGATCAAAAAAGATACCTTTGATTACATCGAATCTTGCTTCGTGCGGACGGTCAAAGAGCACATCCACGAGATCGATGGTATGTTCCTGATGCTGCACGGTGCCAGCGAGGTGGAGGGCATTGGTTCCGGCGACCACCACATTCTGGCTGAGATCCGCAAGGTGGTAGGGCCGTACCTGCCCATCTTTGTGGTGTGTGACCCCCACGGCAATCTGTGCAAGGAATATGCCGAGGCCACCACTCTGATCCGCAGCTACCGCGAATCACCCCACACCGACAGCATTGCCACCATGCGCAAGGTAGCCGCCATGCTGTGCGACTTTATGAAAGACCGCCAGAACATCCACTCGGTATACCGCAAGCTGCCCCTGATCCTGGGCGGCGAGCAGAGCGTTTCCGGTGACGAGCCAGTGCGATCCATCAACGAGTATATGGACAAGCTGGAACAGGATCCCCATATCCGCAGTGTGAGCTGGCATGTGGGTTACATCCGCCATGACACGCCGGTGGCTGGCTGCGGCATCGTTGTGGTGCCCCAGACCGAAGCCGACCTGCCCTATGCAGAGGAAGCCGCCGACTGGCTGGCTGTCTACGTCTGGAACAAACGCCGTGAGTTCCACTACACCGGCCTGACAGCTGCTCCAGACAAGGCTTTGCGGATGGCACTGGAGTTTGAGGGCAAGCCTGCTTTCATCACTGACTCTGGCGACAATGTAACCAGCGGTGCCACCGGCTGGAATACCTACATCCTGCGGCAGGTGTTGGTGGAGAAGGAACTGAAAAAGAAGATCCTGTTTGCCAACATCTGCGACCCCGTTGCCTACCAGAAGCTGGCGCAGCTGGAGATCGGCGCAAAGGCCTGCCTGCATCTGGGTGTGAATCACGATGAGATGTCCCACTCGGTGGAGCTGGATGTGACGGTGAAGGCAAAGGGCACTCTGCGCGGCTACCTGCACCATCCCCACGATGCCGTGTATGGCTATTCGGTGGCGGTGTCGGTGGACGGCCTGCCACTGGATATCAATGTGGCAAGTACCCGCCAGACCATGTGCGAAGAGCACCAGTTCGTGGGGGCTGGACTGGACTGGGACGCATACGATGTGATTGTGGTCAAGCAGGGCTATATCTTTCCGGAGCTGAAGGAAAAGGCTGCGTTCTCGGTCATGTCCCTGACGCAGGGAGCTACCCCGCAGGATACCCGGATCATTCCCTTCAAGCAGATCATGCGCCCCATGTACCCCATTGACAAAATCTGAAACCGGCCGCAGGCCAAATACAAGAAATCAATAACGAGAGGTGTAAGAAAATGAAACAGTACGATATCCGCTTGGCCAAGGTGCCGCAGCCGCCCAAGGACTGTACTGGAGAGCCGGTCATGCTGACGGATGCCACTATCCAGGAACGTCTGGACAAGGTTCTGCGGGGCATGAAGTCCCGCGGTTTTGAGCAACTGGTGGTGTACGGTGACGCCGAACACTGCGGTAATTTCCAGTACCTGATGGGATATTTTACCCGCTTTGAAGAGTCTCTGCTGGTTCTGGACGCCGACGGCACGGCTCACTTTGTGCTGGGCAATGAGAATCTGAACAAGGCGTCCAAAGCCCGTATCCCGGGGCAGGCCGTGCATGTTTCACTGTTCTCACTGCCCAACCAGCCCAACCGTGCTGACAAGCCCCTGCGCACTCTGTTGGAGGAGGCAGGCATTGCGCCGGGCCGCCGCATCGGCATTGCAGGATGGAAGCATTTTACCAGCCCGGTGGAGAAAAACGAAAAACTGTTTGACATCCCGGCCTTTATTCTGGATGCCATCCGTGCCATTACCGGCGGCGACGAGAACCTGTTCAATGCCGGAGATCTGTTCCTTGGCGATGGCGGTGCCCGTACCACTAACAACGCTAACGAGATCGCCCATTACGAATATGGCGCTGCACTGGCTTCAGACGGTGTGCTGGATGCTATGGATCTTCTGGCTCCCGGTGTGCCGGAGACCGCACTGGGCGCTCAGCTCAACCGGCAGGGCCAGCACAACAGCATCGTGACCATTGCCGCCAGCGGCCCGCGCTTCATCAAGGGCAATATGTTCCCCACCCAGAACACGGTCAAGGTGGGCGATACCATTTCGCTGACCGTCGGCTATTCGGGCGGCTCCTCCAGCCGCGCAGCCTATGCAGTGCACGACGCTTCGGAGCTGCCGCAGGGCGCTCAGGATTATGTGGAAAAGGTAGCGGCTCCCTACTTTGCTGCCTATACCCGCTGGCTGGAGGAGATCCATGTGGGCATGACCGGCGGTGAGATGTTCGACAAGGTGGAAGAAATTCTGCCCCGTGCAACCTACGGCTGGTCGCTCTGCCCTGGCCATCTGGTGGCCGAGGAAGAATGGCTCTGCTCTCCGATCTATGAGCACTCCGCAGAGGTTCTGCGCAGCGGCATGATGCTGCAGATCGATATCATTCCCTCGGTGCCGGGCTACGGCGGCAGCTGTGCCGAAAGCACGGTAGTGCTGGCCGACGAAGCTCTGAAGGAGCAGATCTGCCAGCAGTACCCGGAGATGTGGCAGCGGATGCAGGTGCGTCGGCAGTATATCATCCAGCAGCTTGGCATTCAGCTTTCGGAAGATGTACTGCCCATGTGCGGCACAGTGGCTTATCTGCGGCCCTACCTGCTGGAAAAGGACATGGCATTTGTGAGCCGCTGAGTCCATAAACATCCATGGATGTCTCTGAATACTCTATAATTTTGGCACCCGCCCAGCCTGCAATCAAAAATCCCCGCAAATAATTGCGCGAGAGCTTGAAAAAACGTGAATAAAGAGCACAAATAAAGTATAACAAACCGCCCCGGTTTCCGTAACAGGAAGCCGGGGCAGTTTTTGCGTTGGGTAGCTTGAGCGAGCGACAAGGGGCTGTTGCAAAATAGCCCCAACGAAAAAATGAGATAGACTTCCCCAAAAGGGGTTGCCTATCTCATTTTTTGTTGTAAACTGAAACTGCAATGAACCAGATACAACATGAACAGTATACAGGAAAGGGCGGCATATATCAACAGCTGACCCTGCCAATAAGCGAAAATATTTTAATAGATGAACATGAACCGGTGTATGTAGCCAACGCCCAGCTTGAGGAACTTCCGGCGCTTCTTGATGCGAGGGAGAACCAATATCTCTACCGAATTGTTTCTCCTCTGCATTGCTTTTGACCTCCAGAAGTTCTTTTCCAAATTGCAACGCGGAAAGAGAAAATCTCATCTTTTTCCCCTCAAAAAAGAGTAGAATTTTTTGGAACTGAAAATGTAAAAAGCTGAGCACCTGCTTTTTCACAGAGGCTCAGCTTTGCTATACCTTTTTCTCTGAATTTATGACAAAGTTTTCAACTTTTGGGCTGTTTCAGGCACTCTTTGCTGAAGTTTTCAACGTCTTTCGCTTTTGCTATTTTGCAACAGCCCCTTTTTTGCGTCTTGTTTTGTAAGCGGAAAGAAGGTACAATAATAGAAAAGAAAGCGTATATCAGTCGAATAAGGTGGTAGGCCTATGAA
>OHPC01000924.1_pt1 | contig 14742 bp, 19 predicted proteins | sample 1577631 | NCBI WGS metagenome assembly OHPC01 (sample SAMEA3879560, study PRJEB24766) | human gut metagenome | biome: human-associated habitat; feature: feces | place: USA | collected 1985/1987 | reverse complement strand
CTTCATTCAAATTAGCAGATATCAAAGAATATGTTACTCTGTTTATGAGAATGTTTTCTAATTCTATAATGGGAATTAATGGGGAATATTTAGGATATGGAAATTTTTATGAAAGCCCATTTATGTATGTGGGAATTATTTCCATATTTGGAATAGTGTTTTTTATTATAGAAAAAAAATGGATAAAATCATATTGGGTAGCGGTGATATTATCAATTACTGTATTTGTATTTGTTAATTTTTCTTCAATTGTATTTAATGGGTTTAGTACAAAAACATATCGTTGGACATTTGTATTTGTTCCGTTAATTGCCTTGATCTGTGGAAAAGAATTAGAATATATAGATTGTTCAAAAATAAAGATAAAAACTTTAGTAATTTGTGCTTTGTTAGATGTTGGATTGATTTTTTATGGTTTAGCTAATAGAAAAACTATGGATAAAACAATTCTTATTAGTTATATAATTGCGGTAATTATATTAAATTTAGAAGGGGTAGCTATTGCCTGCATCAAAAATAAATTATTTCAACAAAAATTTTGGCTTGTAATATTAGCAATTGAAATGTGTTTGAATGCAGGAATAACAGTGTATGACAGAAATATTGTTTCGACTGATTCGATAAAAAATATGCCGTATTTTGATTCATCAAATAAAGCAGTAGATTATATAAAGAATATGGATAGTTCATTTTATAGAATTAATAAAAATTATGCTCATATTGATTTAAATGATAGTATGTTTCAAAATTATCATGGAGAAAAAATATATAGTTCTATTCTTCCAGAAGGAATATGGGGTATGATGGATTTGTTTGATTTGAGAATTAAAAATTCAAATTATTTATACGGATTTGATGATAAACAAATTTTAAGGAATATTACATCGGGAAAATATAAATTAACGAAATCTTCAACGGAATATTTTGGATATGATTATTTGAAGACAATCGATGATATAAACATATATCAAAATATGAATGCTGTAGATTTTGGTACGATTTATAAAAATTATAAATTAAAAAGTGAAGTGGAAAATTTAGATAAGTGGGATTTACAGAATGAATTGATTCAGAGTTGCATTATACGGGACGAAGAACAAGATGAAAATTTGCAGAAGATTTCAAAAACAAGCCCAAATTATAGAGTGTCTAAACAGTTAATTTTGAATGAAGAACAGATAGATCCGGCTAATGTGATAGAAATAAATAAAACTATAAATCCAATATTAGTTAGTGTTTCGGGATTAAATCTTTCAGGTGTTTTGAATGTATTATCAGATGATGATGCAATCTTAGATACATATAATTTTGAAACTTTAGAAGGAAAAACAGATATTTACATAGATAATATAGACATTTCTAAAATCAAGTTTGAAATTTCGCAAGGAAATATTTCATCACTTAAAATTTATGAGTTAGATGGAAATGCAATTTCAACAAGTATGCAGGCATTGAATAAGAATCATTTACAAAATGTCACATTTACCGATACAGAAATTCACGGAAATATAAAAGTCTCAGAAAGTAGTTTATTGTTTATTCCAATTCCATATGATAAAAAATGGCATGTTTTTGTTAATGGTAAAGAAAGCAAAATATTTCATGCAGATGAAGGATTTATGGCTGTTATTTTACCAGTTGGAAATAGTAAGATACAGATAAAATATATTTCTCCGTTTGTTAAAAATGGAATTATACTTTCAATAATAACTATATTAATCTTAATATGCGGAAACCTAATGAAAAAGATAATACGTAATAGGAAAGAAGGAGAAAAATAATGATTAATTTTAATGAGCCAATTATGGTAGAAAAAGCCTTTGATTATGTAAGAGAAGCAATCAACAACAAAAAATTAAGCGGTGATGGAGAATTTACGAAAAGATGTAACTTCTGGCTGGAAAAATGGAGTGGTGCACCAAAAGTTTTATTAACAACTTCTTGCACACATGCAACGGAGATGGCAGCAATTTTAGCGGATATAAAACCTGGGGATGAAGTTATTATGCCGGCTTATACGTTTGTCTCTACGGCGGATGCATTTGTTTTGAGAGGTGCGAAAGCAAAATTTGTTGATATTCGACCGGACACCATGAATATGGATGAAAAATTGATCGAAGAAGCGATTACGGAAAAAACAAAAGCAATTGTTCCAGTTCATTATGCGGGAGTAGCTTGTGAAATGGATACTATAATGGAAATAGCAAAAAAACATAATCTGCGAGTTATTGAAGATGCTGCGCAAGGTGTAATGAGTACATATAAAGGACGGGCACTTGGCTCTATTGGCGATTATGGATGCTATAGTTTTCACGAGACGAAAAATTATAGTATGGGTGAAGGTGGAGCATTAGTTATCCGAGACAAGGATAATTGTGAAATGGCGGAAATTGTCCGGGAAAAAGGAACAAACAGAAGTAAATTTTTCAGAGGACAGATAGATAAGTATACATGGGTTGAAGCAGGATCTTCTTATCTTCCAAGCGAATTAAATGCAGCATATTTATGGGCGCAGCTTGAAATCGCAGATAACATTTTCAACAATAGAATGGAAAGTTGGAATTTATACTGGGAAGGACTAAGAGGCCTTTCGGAGAGTGGAAAAATTCAACTGCCATTTATTCCAAATGAGTGTAATCATAATGCACATATGTTTTATATTAAAGCAAAAGATTTGGATGAAAGAACAAAACTGATCAGTTATTTGAAATCAAAGGGAATTAATTCAGTATTTCATTATATTCCATTACATACCGCACCAGCAGGAAAGAGATATGGTGAGTTTGTGGGAGAAGATGTATATACAACCAAAGAAAGTGAGCGGTTGTTAAGACTTCCATTGTATTATGGAATGAAGAAAATTGATGTGGAAAGAGTAATAGATGCTATTATGGAGTTTTATACTAAATGAGTGAAAAAATAGAAGAACAGGTGAAAAAAATTGATATTTCAGTGGTGATTCCTGTTTATGGATGTCGGGCTGCAATACCGGAATTGCATCGCAGATTATGTGAGAGTTTAGAAAAAATTTCAAAAGCATTTGAGATTATCCTTGTAGATGATTATTGCCCGCAGAATTCATGGGAAGAAATTCAAAAAGTTTGTGAAAAAGATAAAAGGGTTATTGGAATTCATATGGCTCGCAACTTTGGGCAAATTCGTGCAATTACAGCAGGATTAGATAAAAGTAGAGGGGATTGGGTTGTTGTAATGGATTGTGATTTACAGGATCGTCCCGAGACAATTCCAGAATTATATCAAAAAGCACAGGAAGGATATGATGTAGTTTTTGCACGAAGAGAAGGAAGAAAAGATAGTGCAATTACAAAATTTTTATCTAAATGTTTTTATAAGGTATATGATTATTTTACAGACGGAACTTTTGACAGTTCAATTTGTAATTTTAGTATTTCAAAAAGAAAAGTAATTGATTACTATTGTAGAATGAGAGAACAGAATCGCGCATATACAATGTTTATTCGCTGGTTGGGGTTTAAACAGACGGCAATTGATATGCCGGCAGATGAGCGGTTTGAAGGTAAATCTTCTTATAATTTGAAACGAAAATTGAAGATGGCATTTGAAATTATTACTTCACAATCAAATAAACCTTTGCTTTTTTCTGTAAAATTGGGATTTGTAAGTGCATTTCTAGCTTTGATTTATATAATATATCTTGTTTTTAGGGAAATTATCTTGGGAGATGTTCTTGTTGGCTGGACAAGTATTGTAGCTTCGATTTATTTGATGGGTGGTATTATTCTATGTGCAATTGGAGTTGTCGGAATATATGTCGGAAACATTTTTAATGAAGCAAAGAATCGTCCATTATATGTGATTGATGAATGTTTAAATGCTAAAGAAAAATAGGAGTTAAAAATGGTAGTTATTATAGGTGCAACAGGGTTTATTGGCATGTATACAACGGAAGCTTTTTTAAAAAAGGGCGAAGATGTTGTTGCAACAGGTAGAAATAAACTTCTTGGAAAAAAATTAGAAGAAATGGGAGCAAAATTTGTAGAACTTGATATTACTCAAAAAGAAGATTTTTCAAAACTTCCAACGGAGAATGTATCAGGAGTTATTTTGCTTGCTGGTTTATTGCCTGCGAATGCAAAGGCAGACTTGGAGGCAAATGAAAATGCAGCAGATTACTTTAAGATTAATGTAATTGGTGCAATTAATGTCTTAGAATACTGCAGAAAAAATAAAATAAAAAAAGTTATTGGAAACTGTAGTTATAGTGATGTGTCTGGGGCATGGGGAAAAGGATATTTCATTACGGAGGATGAACCAAGGAATTTCAAGTTTAAAGGAGATCATGCCGTTTATGTAATTAGTAAAAATGCGTGTAATGATGTAATGGAATACTATAATCAACAACATGGCATGCAATGTGCTTGGTTTCGTTTTCCACCAGTGTATGGAGTTGGACCACATGGAACAATTTATGTAAATGGAAAAGCGTATAAGTCAGGAATTGCTACGTTTATTGATAATGCAAAAGAAGGAAAAAATATTGAATTATGGGGAAATCCTCATATAAAAAGAGACATTATTTATGTGAAAGATGTTGCTGATGCGTATGTGTTGGCACTTTCGAGTAATAAAACATATGGTCTTTATAATATGACGAGTGGCACACAACTTGACTTAGAAGATCAGGCAAAAGCAGTAATTGAAGTATTTGGCAATAAAGAACATAAAAGTCACATTGTATATAAACCAGAAAAAGAAAATAATACACCGTCATTTTTATATAGTATGGAAAAGGCAAAGAAAGATTTTGGCTTTATACCGAAGTATACGGATTATATGGAAATGATGAAGGATTATAAGAAAGAATTAGAAAGTGGTCGTTGGGAAGTACTTGTTGATTCAGGAAATAAGGTGGCAAAATGAAAAAATTGGCAATTATAGGTGCTTCGTACTTACAGGAGCCATTAATTGAAAAAGCAAATCAGATGGGATTGGAAACACATGTTTTTGCCTGGGCAGAAGGAGATGTGGGAGAAAAAAGTGCGGATTATTTTTATCCAATCAGTATTATTGAAAAGGATGAAATTTTAAAAAAATGCAGAGAAATTGGTATTGATGGAATTTGTAGTATTGCAAGTGACCTAGCTGCTATTACGGTCAATTATGTTGCATCTGAAATGGGATTAGTGGGAAACTCCAAGGAATGTGCAGAAATTTCTACAAACAAACATTTGATGCGCATGGCATTTGAGAAAAATGGAGATCCTTCTCCAAAAAGCATTTTGGCTGATTCTATAGAGGATCTGAAAGAAATAACTTTAGAATATCCTGTAATTGTCAAACCGACAGATCGCTCAGGAAGTCGGGGGATTACAAAACTTAGTAATGCAGAAGGTTTGGCGGATGCAATAGAAACTGCAAAAAAGCAGGGATTTGAAAAAAAAGCATTGGTTGAAGAATTTGCAGAAGGACAGGAGTATAGTGTTGAGTGTATTTCTTTTCATGGACAACATCATTTTCTGGCAATGACACATAAATTTACAACCGGTGCACCTCATTTTATTGAAACTGGACATTTAGAGCCAGCACCGGTTTCAGAAGAAACATTGGAAAATATAAAAAAAGTGGTATTTCATGCATTAGATAGTCTGATGATTACAGATAGTGCCTCTCATTCTGAATTAAAAATTGATCAAAATGGAAATATAAAATTGATTGAAATTGGTGGACGAATGGGTGGAGATTGTATTGGAAGTGATCTGGTACAACTGTCAACAGGAGTAGATTTTGTTAAAGCAGTAATTAATGTTGCTCTTGGAGAAAAGCCGGATTTATCTGATTATCACAGAGCGGGAGCAGCAGCAATTCATTATATTTTCGGTAAAGAAGACGCAGATATATTGAATAAGTTAAAGATAGAACATCCAGAGTATTTAGTAAGAACAGAAGGAACTGAAGAAGGAACAGATGATATTGTGGATAGTTCAAGCCGGTATGGGGCATTTCTGATGAAAGCTTCAAGTTATGAAGATTTGAAGAAATATTTACCATTACCACAGGAGGAGTAAACGTGGATAAATCAAAGTTAAAGGTATTATTTTTATTGCATATTATGCTAATGATTTATTCTATGAGTGGAATTTGCAGTAAACTTGCATCTGGCGAAAAATTTTTAAGCCCACATTTTTGTCTTTATTATGCAATTGGCTGGCAACAGATTATCAAACGATTGCCCCTGACAACAGCTTTTGCAAATAAAGCAGTGACTGTTGTATGGGGAATTATATGGGGAGCTGTGTTTTTTCAGGAAAAAGTTACGATTGGAAAAGTAATTGGTGCAATTCTGGTTATTCTTGGAGTTGTTGTTTATGCAAATGCAGATGGGAAAGTAAAAGATGAATAAGACTGTTGTAATTTATTCCTGTGTGTTGTTGCTTGGTGTTTTTGTGAGTGCAATTTCACAGGTGATGTTAAAAAAATCAGCAATGAAACAGTATGAGTCTAAAATCAAAGAATATATGAATCCGCTGGTTATCATTGCATACATAATGTTTGTTGGAACAACATTTTTATCAATTATTGCATATAAAGGAATTCCGTTATCAATGGGACCGATTTTGGAGGCTACAAGTTATATTTATGTTACATTTTTTGGAGTGAAAATTTTTAAAGAAAAATTAAATTCTAAGAAAATAATAGCATTGGCATTGATTATTGTTGGAATCGTGGTTTATGCATTAGGATAGGGTAAGAATAAAAGCTACGAAAGAAATATTGGTTAAAATAATTTAATGTAATTAGTACATATATAGAGTTAAAGGTTGTCATGGGAAAATATTTTGGAACAGACGGTTTTCGCGGTGAGGCAAACAAAGTACTGACTGCGGATCATGCATATAAAATTGGACGTTACCTGGGCTGGTATTACAACCAGAATCACAGGGGACGGATCATTATCGGAAAGGATACGCGTCGCAGCAGTTATATGTTTGAGTATGCGTTGGTTGCCGGTATTACGGCATCCGGAGCAGATGCATTTTTGCTGCATGTTACCACTACGCCAAGTGTGGCATATGTAGTCCGTGATTTCTCTGTCTACCGATCTTACGATGGCATGCGCGTGGGAATGGATTGTTCCAACGGAAATACGTTTAACATTGCAAAGAGTGTGTTTGATGCGCTTGGTACCAAAACATATGTGGTTGGCATGAGCTGGACGGTACCGACATCAATATGGGATGCGGATTGGTGTATTGCCGTGGATGAAAACGGTATGGAAGTGCACGAGGATTATATCCTGTATGTATGTGGGAAGTATCTGAAGGAATGTGGCCGTCTGCAGAATAATACGGTGGATGCCACGATCATGTCCAACATGGGATTGTTCAAAGCAATGAAGCGGGAGGGCATCGAGGTATGTGTGACCACGGTTGGCGATAAGTATGTCAATGAGGCGATGGTTGCCAACGGATATGTGCTCGGTGGAGAGCAGTCCGGACATATCATTTTCAGTAAGCATGCGACGACCGGAGATGGAATCCTTACGGCATTGATGCTGATGGAGGTGATCCTGGAGAAGAAGCAGAGCCTCGGCACGCTGTGCAGGGGGATGCAGATGTACCCGCAGCTTTTGAAGAATGTGAAGGTTGAGGATAAGGCTGCGGTTACCGGCAATGCGCGTGTGCAGGCGGAAAAGGAGCGGATCAGTGTTGGTTTGGGCGAGGATGGAAGAATCCTTCTGCGTGAGAGCGGTACGGAGCCGGTGATTCGTGTGATGGTTGAGGCGCAGAGTGATGAGTTGTGCGCGAAGTATGTGGATGAGATGGTGTGGTGATCCGGGAGGAAGGGCTTGCGGTGGAGTAGAATGGAATAGTGAGATGGTAAGGGGAGCCGGCGCTGGTGCGCCGGCTTGTTTGTTATATGTTTTTCTTATTATGTTATGTTTTTGTGGAATTGAAACGCGAATTGTCATTTATATAAAAAACACTTGATAAAGGATATGAGATAAACGGTAGAACATAAGTACCTTTCATACTTGAATCTATTATGGCATAATTACACTCATCAAAGATAGTCAGTCAAAAAAGTTAAGTACTCAACTTTTTTGACCGGCTATACTCAGGAGGTAGGTTATGACTACACAAACCAGTCTTATGGCGGAACAGGTCAGGCTCCAACAGTGGGCAGAACAGGTGCGGGATTGTAAGAATCGTCCGAGAGGAATGGACGTTGAAACATGGTGTGCTCAAAACAATATTACAAAAGCCAATTATTATTATCGGCTCCGGCGTGTTCGAAAAGCATGTTTAGATCAAATGCAGACAGAACAATCAAATTTTATTGAACTGCCACTACCCTCAGAAGAAAATGTATCTGTAGGTACTGAAAATGTTCCGGATCCTGTTCCAGCCATCCGTATTAAAACGAAAGAAGGCATTTCTTTTGAAGTACATTTTTTATATTGTAACCTTAAACATTTTTATTTTCTTCTATGCTAATTCTCAACACACATTTTTTATATTATTCACCTCACAACTAGGTAAACGCACCATAGTGGGTGTGGCTTTTTGATTAGCCGCTCCGAAGAGCGGCGGCGTTGGTTACCAAATTATTTTCTGCATTCTGCTGGCAGCTTATCTGACCAAGGGAGCAGATCTTCACAGAAACTAGTATCATGGTCATCCATGTGCTTTGGTATCTCTGTTAAAAGATATTCGAAATAATGGTAAGGCTTTAGGTTGTTTGCCTTTGCTGTTTCAGCAATGCTATAGATGATGGCACTGGCTTCTGCGCCCGCAATGGTATCAATCATAACCCAGTTTTTCTTTCCAACACAAAAAGGTCGGATTGCCTGTTCCGCGGAATTATTATCCATCGGCACTTCTCCATCTTCAAGGAAGGTTTTTAAATACTTTTCCTGATTCAGAGAGTAGGTAAGCCCTTTTGCAGTCTTGCTCTTAGGCGTTACAGATAATAGATTCTGTTTTGCCCACGTAAAATAAGCATCAACCAGCGGTTTCACGGTTAGCTGACGATGTTTTAGACGTTCTTCTATAGTCATTGATGCAAGTTTGTTTTCTTCGCGATAGATTGCCTGGATCGTAAACGCACCATAGTGGGTGTGGCTTTTTTCGGAATTTTTGGTGAATTAAGTCTTGCCAGAACAAATGTTCCTGTGTATTATAAATGTAATAGAAAAATAGATGATTATCTATTTGAGAATTTTATGGAAAGGATGAGAAAAATGAAAAAGAAGAATGGGATAAACAAAGTTATATGTAGTGCAATAGTATTGTTGGTAATTGACATCTGTCTATTTATTATAAAAATTTGTTTTAAGACGGAAAATGTACCAAACAAATTTTCTGGGATTGAATTATTATTTGATATTATGTTGCTTTTGTTTGGGGCGATTGGTTTTTTGTTATTATTCAGTGTTTGGGGAGTTGCATTGATCACTGCATTTAAAAAGGGGTTGCACAATATACGTTATTCTGACGATAAATTATGGGAAGAAATAGATGTTTATAAGCATCGTTGGATTGAAAATGGTGAATATTATAAAAAAATGATAAGAGTTATTAATTGCTTTTATCAAAAGAATGGAAAAGTCGATAAATTGGTAAAAGAGAAGTCGGTCGATAGATTATTTTTACGATTGGATTTTTTGAACGCACAAATGGAGTTTGAGGATGATTTGAAATCGGCAATTCAATCGCTGGTTATTTCGGTAGTTTCTTCTGTAATATACGGATTAATAACAAAGAATGAATTTAGCCAAGCATTAATTGTAATTATAGAGATTATATCAGTAATCGCATTCTTTCTGATTGTTATTGTTTTTTATTCATGGAGAGGAAAATTTGGCTCATATGATTATTTGATTAACGAATATGAAAAGAAACTATTGTTGAAAAAGATAGCAAAGCTGAATAAAGTATTGCGTGTTGCATTGAAGAACGAAGAAACACTTAAGGCGCAACAGATAGTAATTGATGCTTTAATAGAAAAATGTAAAAAAGCCAAAAAAGAAGACCAAGATGGAATTGAAAAGGATATACATATAGTCGAGAGTTTGCAGTTGGATGTCAAACACAAAAATAAATTGTATGTACGAAAAGTGCAAGTGGGTAAGGATAAAATCAAATTATATTACAGAAAGGAAAGAGAAAACTCATGTTATAATTTTGATCTGCTGATTAATGATGAGTACAAGAAAATGTATAAGATTCTTGAAAAATATGAATGGTTATAAAGTACGCAATGTAAATGTGTAATGTTATTGTAAAAATGAAAGAAAGGAGGTTCCATCTATGAGCAATGACATCACAGATTTTGTACAATCTACGATTACCGGTGGCATCCGAGGAGCCTTGGGTGAACTTGCAGTCCGCGGTATTGATGAGGCACGTCTGATCCAGATGTTTATTGAGGCTGGCGAGACGGTTGCCGGATACGAATATTACAAAACAGAGGAGAATGATCTTCGTGCACGCTTTTTTGACAGGGAAAGTATGACAACGCTCGCGAAGATGATGCGTAGCATCGATGATTTCTCATGGATAGATGCCTTGGAGAAGGAACTGGATCACAAGTTGGAAGGTCTTGAGGCGAGCAATCGCGAGAATTGCAAACGGCATTTTATGGAGATTATTACGACTTCTCTTATGCGCAACCGACCGGATCAGTATGAACATTTTTTGCAGATGGACACGCATACAGAAGTGCTTGGAATGCGAGGCCAGGTTCAGAATATCTCATTTGAAATGCAGAGAGTGTTTGACGAGATGAGGCAGTGGAGACAAAACCAGGAAGATCATCTGCATACGAGACAGGATCGGAGCGAGAACCGTGAGGCGTATATTGATCGGGATGCGGATCAGATGGAATCCAGGTTTTACATACCCAGTTGAAATCTGACATTTCAGGATGTGCGGTGGAAACCGGGAACTGAATCCAAGGAGCGCGAGGTGGATATCCGGACGCTGACAGAGGCATGGAGCAAGGAGCTGGCGACGTATCCGCATTGGTATGTTCCTCCGTATGAAGTGTGCGAGGAATTGGCGAGTAAGACTTCGGAGGTTGGCCTGTTGCAATGCCATGCGGAGGTTGACAGCGATATGATGTTCGATTTCTGTTACGAACTGGTGTGGCGATATGAGAAAAGCATGAATGATTATTCGGATTATGAAGTGCGCAATATTCGTCAGATCTGGGAGAATTATGCCCAAAACTTTAAGAATCCCGGCAAAGAAGAACTTGCGGTTGCAAGGCAGGAACAAGTGGAGAAATGGTTTGACGTTGGTATGGCGCTGCTTCGTGAATATCGGGAATGTAGCATGGATGCGGAATGGGATGCAGTCTATAAAGCTTTAAAACCGTATGCGAAATATCGATGGCATGGAGAACAGATCTTGCAGGTGGAGAAGGCAAAACAGGCATTTTTTCAGATGGATATTCCGGCGATGCGTAGATGTCTTGATCGTTGCGATTTGGATAAGACAGATTATGAGCTGCGGTTGCAGATGTTAGGAATTCGCGTGGAATTAGATGAAGCGGAAGCTGTCGTTGAAGAATTGCAGCGACTGATCCAGGAGATTCGTCAGGCGAGTGTGGAGCAACCGGAAAATTATTTGTATTATACTTCGTTACACGCTTGTGCCTTACAGTTATATGGATTATGTGTGCAAGGGGTATGGGATCACTGGGGGATGAGGCACATCAGGAGACTATCAATCGTATTGAAGATGAAATCGAGCGTTATGAAGAAGTGTTTGATTGGGGAGGTTGGAGAAATAGGACTATAGATCAACTCCTTCGTTGCATTTGGATAAGCATGAGGAGAAAGAGGCATTTGCATTAAATCGTGAGATATATTCATGGGGATTTGGCAGCCATTCCATGTATGGACTATGGAGCGTTTACTAAATACAAGAAAGAGAACTTTTAGAAGCGATACTAAAAAATACTTCTTGAAAATATTACACATAGGTAATATAATTCTTTTAGGAGGGGATAAAATGTGGAGTTAGAGCGAATTGTTGCATCAGGCTTAACCAATATATATTCATTGTCTACTGTGCAAAAAGAATTCAGAAATTCAGTGAATGAAACTTGGAAGGACGAAGAACCCTATCCGAGATATCAAAAGAAATTATTACAAGATCTGGCTGTTCTTGAAGATCTAAAAGAAGAAGCAATCACATTACCTCAATTTGAAAAGCTTACTGGTGAAGATCGACTGTATAGTATAAGACATCCACGATCTCAGAAAAATATTCGATTATTATATACTATAGAAGAAGGCACGATTATTATTTTACTATGTGCTTTTTTAGAAAAAAGCACAAATGACTACAAAAAAGCAATTGCAGTTGCCAAAAAACGACTTAAATGGCTAGATGATGATTAGTATAATATATGTAGTCAGAACACAAGGAGAAAACCATATGAGTATTACTGAGAAAATTGCTAATGCAAAAGAAACAACCTGGGTCACAGAAGCATTATCCGAGGCTGAGGTTAAATCTACCGTTGAACTGGCAAAAATTTCTGCTAGAATTGAAAAATGCCGTCAAAATATGAATATGACGCAAAAAGAATTTGCTGAATACATGAACGTATCACAAGGGATGGTTTCTAAATGGGAAAGTCGTGAATACAATTTTACCATAAGATCACTAAATGAAATTTGTGAAAAATTACATCTGTCCCTAAATCTTGATATGCAACCGGTCAATATGGTAAAAGAATATCCGATTTTAAAATGGGACGAGATTAAGCAACGAACAAAATCTCAGAAAAATGATTGGATAAAAAAATATAATATGAAAGGAGCAATTGCATAATGGAACTAAACATGATTTCTGCAGGAATTGAACTCCTTGGTATAACAGTTAAGGAATTAGAAGTACATAATCAAATTGTTGATGCTGAAATGGATGCCAAACGTGTTTTTGGCTTGAATATATGTGAACCAGAGTTTCAACTGGATGACGACACAAAAGAAATATATGCTGAAATGACAATTGAATTTGATATTGAAATCATCCAAGCTGATGATAGTTCTTGCAACATTCATTTATCTGTAGAAGGAGCCTTTTTATCTGCCCCAGATACAAAAATGGACGATTTTCAGCCACTCGTAGCTATCAATGGTGCCTCTGCTCTAATTGGTATTGCTCGCGGAAAAATAGAAGCTATATCTGCCTCTATTTTTAATAATGGAAAAATCGTTATTCCATTTGTAAACGTTATTGATTATTATAAGGAAAGTTTGCATGAATAATTTTGTGGAGTCAGTAATCCTGTGATTACTGACTCCTATTATATTTCTTAAAAGTTCTCTTTTCTAATTTTTCTTGGACAGTTAACACCCTATTGCTCAAAAGCACACTTCCTCATTTTTTGTCACTTCCGTGTTACTTATCCGGTCTATTTTTCTATCTGCCATTTCAAAAAAGTCTCCATTTTATTGCATTTCCAACGGTTATTCTCACACGGATATTTTGTTAAGGTAACTCCTAAGAAGGGTAAAGCTACTAATTTAAAGGCTACAATCACAGTTAAGAACCCGGCATTATCATTAAAGGCAGCTAACGAAGTTGCAGTTGGCGCAACAGAGCAGATTACAGCTACTGTTAAGCCTGCTGACACAAAGGTTACTTTCACTTCAAGCGACGAAACAATCGCAAAGGTTGATGAGAAGGGTGTTGTTACAGGCGTTAAGGCTGGTGACGTAACAATCACAGCTAAGGCTGGTAAGACAACAAAGACAGTTAATGTGATCGTAGGTGTTGTGCACGGGGAGTGCGATACGCTCTATGTGCATGAAGCAGGAAAAAGTTGTCCGACGGAGATTCTTGAGACACTTGCTTCTTATAATGTTGAGGGGCGCCCAATCTGGAAACCGATGCATATGCAGCCGATTTATCGAATGAATCCGTTTGTGACGCGCCAGGGCAGTGGCAGAGCGCAGACGAATGCATACATACAGGGCGAAGCGGTTGATGTGGGAATGGACATTTTTAATCGCGGATTGTGTCTGCCGAGCGATATCAAGATGACACCGGAGCAGCAGGATATTGTAATTGCGACGATAAGGAGTTGCTTCGATGTATAAGAGATTTGTGAAACGCTGTCTGGATTTTGTACTATCGCTTATCGCGTTGATCATCTTAAGTCCGGTGCTTCTGATCGTGGCACTTCTGGTTCGATGCAAGCTGGGAAGCCCGATCATTTTCAAACAACAGCGCTCAAGAATTCTGGGGGAATGAATAGATTGGATAAGTTGGTTATTGTCGGCGCGAGCGGGCATGGCAAAGTAATTGCAGATATTGCAAAGCTGAATGGATACAACGATATTGTGTTTCTGGATGATAATGAGGCGGTCGATGAATGTGCCGGATATCCGGTGATCGGTCGTTCCTGTGACTTTGCCAAAGTGGAAAAGAATGTGGTGATTGCCATTGGCAATGCGAAGATTCGCAGCCGGATTTAGGAACAGTATGAAAGTCGGGGGGTTCATCCGGTGACCTTAATCCATCCGAATGCCACAGTGGCGGATTCTGCACAAATCGGAGCCGAATTGGTGATTATGGCAGGAGCAGTGATCAATCCATATGCCCAGCTTGGAAAGGGCTGCATTGTGAATACGTGCGCATCTGTGGATCACGATTGCAACGTAGGCGATTATGTGCATGTGGCGGTGGGCGCACATCTTTGCGGAACCGTGGAAGTTGGTGCATATACCTGGATCGGAGC
>OHPC01000909.1_pt1 | contig 14901 bp, 9 predicted proteins | sample 1577631 | NCBI WGS metagenome assembly OHPC01 (sample SAMEA3879560, study PRJEB24766) | human gut metagenome | biome: human-associated habitat; feature: feces | place: USA | collected 1985/1987 | reverse complement strand
GGCCGCCTGCGGTTCCGGCTGGGGCTGCACGGGCTGGTCCGGCGCTCCGGCCGGGCTGTCCGGGGCCTGCTCCAGCTCCTGGGTCACCTTATGGCCCCAGTGCAGCACACCGGACATCCAGTCCGGCAGACCCAGACGGAAGGGCTCTTCCGCTTCGGCTTCGTCCTCGTATTCTTCCAGGTCCTCCGTCTCGTCGTACTCGTCTGCGGCTTCCTGCGCGGCCTGCCGCTCGGCGCGGCGCTCGGCACGGCGGGCTGCGCCCTGCTCGTACACGGCCACGCCCTTTGCGTGCACCCCGCCGGACACGTCGCACAGCCACTGCCAGACCTCAGCCGGAGTGAGGTCAAAAATGTACAGGCTGACGCAGAGCGCCAGCACCAGCATGATGAAGTTTGCTGCCGGCCGGCCGCAGAGCAGCAGCAGGTTGCCGCCCTGCTTCAGGGTCAGCGCCAGGTTCAGACGGTTGCGTTCGCCGCCGGACAGCACGCCCACCAGCTTCTGCTGGTCGGAACCCTTGAAGCCGAAGGACGCCACGTAGGCGCGGGTCGGCACTTCCACTCCGGCCACCTCGATGAAGTCGAGTCCGTCGGACACGGCCTCCCACAGGTTCTTGTTCGGGTCAAGGCCGGCACGGTTCTGGTCGACGTAGCTGATCTTCACGGTGTCGCCGATCTTGAGCGAACCGGAGGTCAACGGCTCCAAGCCGACGATGGTTTTGAACAGGGTGGACTTGCCTACGCCGTTCGGGCCGATCACGCCGACGATGCCGTTACGCGGCAGGGTGAAGCTCAAGTCGTCGATGAGCACGCGGTCGCCGAACGCCTTGTGGATATGCTCGGCTTCCAGAACGGTGGAACCCAGACGCGGGCCGGCCGGAATCTGGATTTCGGAGAAGTCGAGCTTCTTGTTGTTGCGTGCCTCCTGCTCCATCTGGTCGTAACGTTCCAGACGGGCCTTGTTCTTGGCCTGACGGGCCTTCGGCGAGGAACGCACCCAGTCGAGCTCGCTCTTCAGGCGCTTGGCGAGCTTGGCGTCCTTGGCGCCCTGGATCTCCATACGCTTGGCCTTGGTCTCCAGGTAGGTGGAGTAGTTGCCCTTGTATGGATACAGGTGGCCGCGATCCACTTCGCAGATCCATTCGGCCACATTGTCCATGAAGTAACGATCGTGGGTGACGGCGATGACGGCGCCCTTGTACTGGTGCAGGAACTGCTCCAGCCACAGAATCGACTCGGCATCCAAATGGTTGGTGGGCTCGTCGAGCAGCAGCAGATCCGGAGCCTCAAGCAGCAGCTTGCACAGTGCCACACGACGGCGCTCGCCGCCGGAGCACACGCTCACCGGCGTATCCGGATCCGGGCACTGCAGAGCGTCCATGGCCTGCTCGAGCTGGGAGTCGAGATCCCAGCCGTTGGCCGCGTCGATATCGTTCTGCAGCTTGCCCATTTCCTCCATCAGAGCGTCGAAATCGGCGTCCGGATTGGCCATTTCCTCGCCAATCTGGTTGAAACGCGCCACCTTTTCGGCGATCGGGCCGAACGCCATCTTGATGTTCTCGCCGACGGTCTTGGTGTCGTCCAGCGGCGGTTCCTGCTGCAGAATGCCGACGGTGAAACCAGGGGTCAGGTAGGCTTCGCCGTTGGAAACGGTGTCGAGGCCGGCCATGATCTTCAGCAGCGTGGACTTACCCATGCCGTTCGGGCCGACGACGCCGATCTTCGCGCCCGGCAGGAAGCTCAGGGTCACGTCGTCAAGAATCACTCGGTCGCCGTAAGCCTTGCGGGCCTTGATCATCTGGTAAATAAACTCAGCCAATGTTGTGTTCCATCCTTAAGAAACGTTGGAATTCCAGCGTTTTGCGTATGTCGGTCGACGGAAAATCGCACTTGTTCGCCGTGCTGTGGCGCGTTGCCGGCGCGACTGGTTGCGGACGAATCGCAAGTCTGCTGCGAACTCATCGAAGCCAAGTGTTTTCGGACCGTGTCCATACGCAAAGTACCATCGCCGATTATCCCATATCCCGTCTACACAGAGTGGCGGTTACTCGTAGGAGGCATGGGCGCCATTCGACGAAGGGCGATCCGGCATGTTCGATAATCCGACTTTGGCGAAAATCGGCGAAACCCATGGCAAGTCGGTCGCCTAGGTGATTCTGCGCTGGCTGGCGCAGCGGAACATCGTGGCGTTGCCCAAGTCCACGCATCGGGAACGAATGGAACAGAACATCGATGTATTCGACTTCACGCTGAGTGATGAGGAGATAGCGGCCGTCACCGCGCTGGATACCAAGACCAGCCTGTTCTTCCGCCATGACACCCCGGAGGCCGTCGATATGTTCGTTGGTTTCATCAAGGAACGCGCGGGACGGGAATGACGCTGACGTACTGAGAAAAAGGAAGTCCCGATGTTACCCCCGTAGGTGCTGCGGCGGCGATTTTCCTTGGTTTTTCCGCGCTTTTCGAGTGCGAGGGTGGTGGGTTGGCTGTTTTCGGCGGGCGGCTATTGATTGGTGGGCGGCAGGTCGGCGATCAGATGATCACGCCATCGCAGTGGTCGATCTCGTGTTGGATGATCTGCGCGGTGAAACCGGTGAACGCTGCGTGGCGCTCGCGGAATTTCCGATCCATATAATCCACTTCGATGCGCTGGTATCGGACGGTGCGGCGCTCGCCCTGGAGCGAGAGGCAACCTTCCGCCGTATCGAACGCGCCGTCTTCGGCGGTGATGTGTGGATTGAACATCACGAAAATGCGGCCGCCGAAATCCTCATCCACAAAAGCGATGATGCGCTTGGGAACGCCGATCATATTGGCCGCCATGCCCACGCAACCATTGCGATGCGCGTCCAACGTGTCTTTCAGGTCCTGTGCCACGGCCAGATCCTCTTCGGTGTTCTCGGCTGCGGCGGACGGCTGGCTCAAAAATGGGATGGACGTCATGATCTCACGCTGCATGTGATTCCTCTCGTTGGATGTTGCCGGTCTGCCAATATTGTAGCGTCGCATGGCTGCGAGACGGACGGCTGGGCGAACCTGTCCATTCCCTGACCGTTCGCGTCGGCTTCGGGATGTGAGGTACAACGTGTGCGGCTTGGACTGGTGCAATATGCTTGGGGTCATGGAAGACATGTTGCAATACCGCGAATATATGGCGCAGGCTCTTGAACTGGCCCGCAAGGGTGCGGGATGGGTGGACCCGAATCCGCTGGTAGGCGCGGTGGTGGTATCCGGTGGCGAGGTTCTCGCCACCGGATACCATGACCGGTATCGTGGCCCGCATGCGGAGCGTATGGCGTTCGACTATGCCGACGCGCACGGCATCGATCTGACTGGCGCCACGGTCATCGACACGCTTGAACCCTGCTGCCATGTCGGATCGCAGCCGGCGTGCACTGACTTGATTCTGGCGCACGGCATCGCACGCGTGGTGGTCGGATCGGTCGATCCGAACCCGATTGTGGCGGGCAAAGGCCTTCGCATCCTTGAGGAAGCGGGCGTCGAAGTGGTTCGCGACGTGATGCGGGAGGAATGCGACGCCATCAATCGCCATTTCTTCCACTACATCACCACGGGAAAGCCGTACATTGTGGACGGCAGAAGGCGTGCGGGTGAATCGGACTCTGAGTATGCGGTCCGTCGGCGCGAACTATATGCCACATATGCGGCGGTGCTTGCCGGAACTGAATCGGACGTTCCTGACGAGTCTTTCGCGCATTTCAACGGACCGGTCCAAGCCGTCGGCGCAGACGAAGTGGTGATTGGCGGCCACAGGCCGTTACTCCTGGAGGCCGGCGCGCTCGCCTGCACGGATCCAGACGAATGGCTGAGTGAGCTGGGCAAGCGCAAAATCGACAGCCTCATCGTGGAAAGCGACGAAGCATTCGAGCGGTTGTCCATGGCTTGCCAAAAAGACTGAAGCGCCATTCGTGCGTTGTTGGCCGTGTATCTCGCTTATAGATGGCGGATTCGTCTGCTTGTCCAGTGCTATCTCGCTTATAGGTGGCGGATGAATTTTGCGAAGAGGTCTTAGAGGGTGTAAATCATACCCTCTAAGACCTTAATGACGTAGAGGCGCCGCCATCTATAAGCGAAATAGCATCGGGCGGCTTTCCGATTCCGCCATCTATAAGCGAGATACGTGAGACTGATATGTCCAGCACCCAGCAAGCATAGTGGCGAGCACATGGTCGGGCATGGCGCGCATGGCCTCAGGGGACTCAAGCGCACTCGGATCGCAATCCAGCAGCACTAGGTCTGCCGCATCTCCAGCTTGCAACGTCGTACGCCCCAGGGCGGTGGACGAAGCGAGCGCGGTTTCGAAATCCAGACATTGCTCAGACTGGAAAGGCTCCCGGTCGGAACTCTCCGTGCCGAACACCGCTGCGGAAATGGCCAGCCACGGATCCAACGGCGCGACCGGCGCGTCCGATCCCATAAGCAGTTTGATTCCAGCCCGATGCAGACTGTTGAACGCGTAGGGAATTCCGGCGGGATTGCCCCAGAATCGTGTGATGACGTCACGGTCGTCCATGGCGTGCTGCGGCTGGATGCTCGCGGCAAGTCCCAATTGCGCAAGACGTGGAATGTCGCGTTCCTTGAGCATTTGGGCATGCTCGATGGAGCCGTGCGCGTGGATACGTTCCGCGCAGTCGAGCACGATGGTGTTCGCTTCGTCGCCGATGGCATGGCAGGCGATGTCGAAGCCATGTTCGGCGGCGAGCCGCATATACGATTCGATTTGCTCGGGGGTGTAGCTCAGCGTGCCGTAGGTTTCCGGCGTAATGCCCGAATACGGTGTGGAGCAGTAGGCGGATCGGGTGTTGAGCGAGCCGTCGGAAATCATCTTCATCGCACCGACATGGCCCAAGCCATGGCTTCCGGGAAGTTCGTCGCCGGTATGCCAGCCGTCGTCGATGGCTTGCTGAAGTCGTTCGGGGTAAACGCCGGCTTCGATGCGCAATCCGTCAAGCCCCTGCTTGAAGCGGTCAATCCACGTGTCGATGTTCTCGGCCATCTCATAGTCGCGCACGCCGACCACGCCTTTGCCGGCGGCGTCCTGTTCCGCGTTGCGCAGCAATCGCATCAGCTCGTCAGCCGCACCGGGGCCTTTGTCCAGCTTGCAGTAAGCGTCGAACCATTCAAGCTCGCCGACGAGTCCCGACTCGCCTACATGCACGCCGAGCTTACGAGCCGCGGCTGAATTCACCCAGCCGCAATGCATGTCTGCGCTTGACAGCGCCACGGGCTGGTCGCCCGACACCGCGTCGATCGCAGCCAATGTCGGTTGGGCATCATCGGCCCACAGGGAGTGTCTGAACCGCATGCCGACCACGTACTGGTCCGGGTCGAGCGTGCCGGATTCGCGGCGTTCCTCCAAGTGCTCGCGTAGCAGGCTCATTGCCTCATCGGCGCTGCGGGCATCAATCAGATCAAGCCGCCCCAGCGTGTACGACCACTGCGTGAAGTGCGTGTGGCAATCCCACAAGCCGGGAATGATCCACGTTTTTGAAGCCTTGGCTACCGACTTTTCCGAAGACCGTACATCCGCGATCCGCCCTTGCTCAATCGTGATGTCGACAGACTCATCGGACCCCACGAAACACACATTCTCAATCACATACGGTTCGCCCATACATCCTCGATTCAACAAAATGACCTCATTGCCAGCCATAGTATCCTTGCAATGCTTGCGATTGCCGCGCTCGTCTCAATCGGCTATGCGCGCTTTGAATTCTTCCGCTGGGATACGGTTATCCGCATCAGAAAAAGAAGGGCGCAGTTATCCACTTATCCACTGTTTGCCAGAAGCCGGTAGGCAGCGCGGCGACATTTCCTCTACTTTGGCGCTATGGACAATGGAGCACAATATTCGGAAAGCCTCGCACGGCTGAGGACAAGAACCATCGAACAATGTCTCGAAGCGCAGAGGCGCACCGGAAGGCGGCTGGTGTTCGCGCTTGATACCGCACTGAGTTTACAAGGCATCGAACTGCCTCGCTACCGGCGCGGAGGGCTTTTGGCTGATACGCTGCACGCGGTGATTGAAAGTAACGGCGTGCGAACGATACTGCAGGGGATTTGTTTTGTGCTTTGGTCTGGACCTCAGACGCATATGCCGATTCATCATGGTCGATTGCGATGCACGGATTCCGTGACCGCATGGGCCATGCATGCCAATCGGCTTGAAGATGAAGAATTGGTGGTTTTGGGTGATTCGATGATGCGGCGTGATGGACATATGAAAAAGGCCACACTGGAGGAGTTTCGGATATATGTCGATAGCTTGTCCGATTTGTCCAACTATTCAGGCTCCGACAGATTACGTGCGGTGAGAGGAGTGTCGAAAATGCGTAGGGCTCTCAGGCTGATGCGGGAGAATACAGATTCTTCCCAGGAAACGAGAAGTCGAATTGTTCTGTTGCGTTATGGTTTGCCTTGTCCGGAAGTGAACTATGCCATTCGGCTCAAAGGCTATTCTCATGTATTTTTCGCGGACATGGCTTATCCGGATTTGAAAATCATCATTGAATACGACGGCAGGCATCATGCCTCGCGATGGTTGGCTGACAGTAAACGTCGGGAAGCGTTGGAGGATGAAGGATGGCTGTATATCCAGGTGACGGCGGAAAATCTCAGGGATGAGGATTCTCAAAGGGAATTGGCGGAACGTGTGGCGCAGAGGGTGTCATTGCGTTTGGGGGAGCCTGTGCGGCTATGTGGGCGAATGACGATTGCTCAGATAGCCGATGGTCGGAGGAAGGGCAACCGTCTGTGAGGCTTGGGCAAGCCCATATCTCGCTTATGAATGGCGGAATCGGGCTGCGGCATGATGCTATCTCGCTTATAGATGGCGGATGAAATCCACAAAAAGGCCTTAAGAGGTATGAATATTACCCCCTAGGGCCTTAGCGATTCAAGAAGACTGCCATCTATAAGCGAGATAGCATCGGTCGGGTGAAGAAATCCGCCATCCATAAGCGAGATGGCATGTGTCAGTGGTCCAAATCCGCCATCTATAAGCGAGATAGGTGTCAGAAGGTCGCGAATTACAGGGCGGACTTGCCGGTGAGGTGGCGGTAGAGTTCCGGATCGACCGGTTTGTCGAGCTTGAGTATGGAAATGACCACCTTTGACTCGCTGCCATCCTCGCCGGGGTTCACCGACGCGTGCACATCGTCCAATGCGACCGCGCTGCCGACGAAGTAATAGGATTTCTCCTGTTCTTCGGCTTTGCGACGGATGAAAATCGGCGCAAAATGGCAATTCTGCCATGTCGGAGTACGTTCCGTTCCGTCCAGCAGCCACCGGAATTCGTTCGATTTTACTGTTTCGAATCGTTGTCTTCGGCAATGATTTTGCCGATACGGTGTGGGATTTCCGTAACGAGGGCATTGCCCATGCAGAAGGCACGATGTCCATCGGTCATTCCGTCGTTGGTCCAGCCTTTCGGGAAGCGCTGAAGCTGGTCCAACTCGTCGGGGACGAGTCTTCTTAGTCGCCCATTCTGCATGACTACATGCTTGGTGCGGCTTGCTCCACGGCCGCCTTCTCCAGTGAGAATGGTGCGGCTCGGCTTATCCAACGGATCGGGGAATGCGATGGGACCTTCAGAGTAGACGTACTCATGTCCGTTACTAGCGGTGCGTTTCTCGTGTTTGCCGCCTTTGAGATATTCCCATGACTTGAGATTGTCTCCAGTGATGAAGAATTCTTCCGGAACCTGCTCGATCGGTACGAGGAATTCACCCAACGTACGCTGTGGGCCGTTGTAGATGGGCTTGACTCGGCGTGTAAGCACCTTACCGTTCTGCATTACGCCGGCTTCCTTGAATCGTGAGATTTTGTCTCCGATGCCGAATTCTTTCGTAGACCTATAAGGGTCTTTGCTGACGGAGAAACGCTCAGCTCCGAATCGCTCATCCGGTTCGATGGGGAAAGCTCGTGCTTCGACCCCCACATGGAAGAGCTGGTTTTCCAAATCCCATTTTGGAGCGTCATGTTCAGCGTAAATGTATACGCGTCGGCGACGTTGTGGCATGCCGTAATCGGCAGCATTCACCACGTGCCATTCCACAGAATAGCCCAAGCGATATAGGCAAGAGAGAATAATCGCGAAATCGCGGCCACGTTGTGCGGTAGGAGATTTCAGAAGTCGGTCGACGTTCTCAAGAAGTACATACTTCGGGTGGCGCATTTCAAGAATGGCGTTGATGCTCCACCAAAGCACGCCTTTTTTACCTTCAATGCCAGATGCAAGACTTGCGGGCTTCGCGACCGAATAATCTTGGCAGGGGAAGCCGCCAACGAGCATGTCGAATTCCGGCAATTCACGTTCGCCATTTTTGATTTGCTCGACAACGACTGCGATATCTTCATTGACGCAGCTTCCTTCGCCAAAGCGCTTTTCGTAGCAGCGCCATGCGAATTGTTTGGTGGGTCGCCCATCTGGCTCCCAATTATTGGCCCAGACGGTGTGGAAATTGCCGGCTGGCTTCATCTCGAAATCAGGATACTTGGGATTGCTGTAACCATCAAGTCCAAGTCGGAATCCGCCAACGCCGGCGAATAGTTCAACGACTTTGATTTCCTTGCTCATTACAGCTCTCGCGCTCCTTTAACTCTTGCGATCCGAACGATCGTTCGAGATACTACTGGCCAATATCTTATCTAATCATGAGGAATCGATCAAATTCAGTGTGTCGTGTTTATAAAAGGGGCTTACGGTGGTTAAATGCAAAAGAGTTGGGGCTGAATTGGAATGGCCTCGAAAGAGATGTGGGAGCTAGTTCGATGTTGAACGAAGAGCGTAGTTTTTCATCATTGGAAGAAGTCACGAAACTGTTGATTGCAGCTGAGGGGAAGACTTTTCGAGAACTTGACGAAACAGGTCGTGGCGATTCGGCGGGAAACAAGGGCTCGCTTGGCAATATCATTGAGGAATCCGTTCTGCATTATCCTGTCAACTCAGATGCTGAGGCTGATATCCTCGTTGGCGATACGCGTTATGAGCTTAAAGTGACCCCACTGAAGCATTCCGGCAAGGGCAAACGTACGAAGACAGTTGCCAAGGAGAGACTTGTCCTTGACATCATCAATTACGAGAATCTGCCTAAGGAAAATTTTGAAGATTCCCGGTTTTGGAATAAGTCGAAGAACATCATCATGGTGTACTACTACGATGACCGCGAAGACAAGAAAACCCAATCACGCTTGGACTGCAAGGTCTTGAAATCTGTTGTCTTGCATTATGACGAAAACGATTTGGCGACGATTCGAGATGATTGGGAGACGATTCACGAGAAAGTTGCCTCGGGGCATGCAGATCAGCTTTCGGAATCGGACACAAACTATCTTGCCGCGTGCACGAAGGGTGCGAATGCTTCCAGTATGAGAGATGCTCCCGCGCCAGCCGGCTCTGGTAAGGCGCGGATACGTGCGAAACAGCGTGCGTTCAGCTTCAAATCATCTTTCATGACGTCGATTGCCGAACGTGCTTTGGTAAGCCGCATTGAGGAATACAGTTTGCCGATTCCGTCGAACCAGACGCTTTCTGAATTCCTGTGGCAACAAATGAGCCCGTACATCGGGAGAAGTGTTGATGACATCGCTCTTCGATTGGGCATTTCGAAATCGGATTCGAAAGCCAGCAAGAGCCGGCTCGTCATGAAAATGGTTGGTGCGGAAGGGCGTAGCGTCGATACGATTGAACAATTCCGCAAGGCCAATGTGACCAAGCTGAAGACTGTCGTATTGTATCCGGATGGGCTCCCGAAGGAAAACATGTCTTTTCGCCAGATTACAGAGGAAGAGTGGCAGGGACTAGCATCCTTTGATGCGAAATGGGAAGACTCGTTCCTGTACGAGTATTTCGAAGAGAACAAGTTCTTTATTGTCTCATTTAAATCTCCGGTACCGTATTCGCAACATGTGGCCGGTAACGACCGTCTTGTTGGAGGATTCCTTTGGAATATGCCGGAAAAGGATATCGAACAGTATGTCCGTCCGGTCTGGGAGCGGCTGCATGAATTGATGCTGAGCGGTGGATCGGTACATTACGGACGAGGAACCAATTTACTTCCTGGAGCGAGCTTCAACGGAGTCTGCCATTTAAGGCCGAAGGGGCAGAACAGCGATGACGTGGTGCGTCTGCCTAATGGCGAATCGATTACCAAGCAATGCTTCTGGCTCGATTGACATTATGTGGCCGAACTGATTCGTGAGAATCAAAAAGTGAACGGCAATGTGAAATGAAATTGGTGCAAGCAGGCGAAGCATTGTCTTGAAGACATTCATGCTAGTCATGATTCGAGTATTTGATGATATTCCTCTATCAAATTCTTGGCCATAGTATATTTGATTGAATATTTATGGCTTGCTTTGCGAAAGCAATAGGAAAAAAGTATTGGAAAAAGGGAAGGGCCTGCGATGATTTCGTTGAAGAAGCTCGCTGCTGATGGACTGATTAAATTGACCGACGCGAGACGTAAGTACACGATAGATGGAGTGCAGCGGCTTGAGGCCATATATCGTATTCCCCTTAAATACCTTTATTACAACAATCAAAATGGGCGAATTAGTACAGCTCTTCAAAAATACGTTAGTGGGCATCCAGAGGTGGTCTTGAACCCCGCCTTGGATGATGAAAATCCTGAGTATAACGATTTGTTTGAGAGTTTTATCTTTAAATCGAATGAACAGCGCATGAAGGCGACCCAGGAATCGATTTCAGATAGAGGTCAAGAGGAGCCTGGTGTCGTGCTGGATGACGGCCGTGTGATTGATGGCAATCGCCGGTTTACGGCATTGCGCCGAATTCAAAAGAGCAAAGGCATAGAACAATACTTTGAAGCTGCGATTCTTGATTTTGATATCACCAATTCTGTTGATAAAAAAACAATCAAGCAGCTTGAGCTTGATTTGCAGATGGGAAAAGAAGACCGACAGGACTATGATCCAATCGATCGAATTTTCGATGTGTATAACACCGTTTACGTCGAAAAAATAATGACTCCTCAGGAGTATGCGAAAAGTATCGGCAAAGAACGAGCAAGGGGAATAAACAACGATATTAAGGAAGCGAAGCTGATTTCTTCGTATCTTGAATTTATTGGTGCTCCGAGGGACGCTTATTACATTGCCAAAGAGCTTCGGCTTGACGGACCGATGAATGAGGTGAGAAGGGTTCTCGACAAAAATAAGCTACTTGACGATGGGGAAGTCAAGAGTGCGGTTTTCGCTTTGCTGTCGATGCATTATTCTGGGACGGATGCGAATGAGGGTGGAGATATCACACGTCTTATTCGTAAAGAGCTTCAATCCATGGTTTCCAAGAAGGATGATTGGGTTTGTCTTACGGAAGACAATGTTGACACGATATATGATGCTTTCCAGGATACACCTGTCTCTGATGCATCTCAGATTTCGCAGATTCTGAATTCGAGCGAAGGGATTAAGGCTGCGTCGAATGATTTTATGCGGTCTAGTCGACGTTTGGGAAAGATGAACGAGTACAGAGGCGAGCTTCAAAAAGTAGTCGAAACTGTAAGTGCGTGTGTGGAATCGCTTGAAAGCATTGATACTGCTACTTTGGAAAGCCTTACGGTGGAGCAATCCAAGGACGTGGCTGCGGATTTGGAGAAAATCGGAATGATTGTTCGTAAGGATTATGATGTTTTATCTCAGACGGGTAATCTGCTATGAGCTTCTTGTCTCTGAAAATTGATACGCAGTATCAGACAACGGATCAACAGGTGGTTGACTCTTTTCTGATTCCAACGTTGTCTGAGGCGAAACGATATTGCAGGGTATCGGCATATTTTTCTCTTAAAGGGATTCAGCTACTTGCCGCCGGGCTGGAGCAATTGGCTTGTAATGATGGTCGTTATCAGCTGTTGCTATCCAGTCACATCAGCGAGACCGATTTTGATGAAATAAAACAAGGATATGAGTGGCGTAATCGTCTTAGGGAAAAACTGCAATGTCAGGATGCCGATGATATTGATCAAAAGCATTTAGGGTTGTTGGCAAAACTGATTGCAGAAGAAAAAGCGGATGTGAAAATTGCCTTTTTGAAGGAGGGCAAAGGAATCTTCCACGACAAATTCGGGTTACTGGAGGATTCGGAAGGAAATAAAGTTCTTTTTTCGGGATCCGCGAATGAATCGACAGGCGGACTCAGTTCGAATTATGAGTCGATTATTGTGGATGTAAGTTGGGATGAGAGCAGTCGTGTCAGGCAGCGTCTGCAAGCGGAGGTTAATCGGTTTGATCGGCTATGGTCTTCTCGCGAAGATGGGGTGATTACCGAAGACGTGAGTGATTTGGTATATGAACAACTCGCTCAATATCAGGGAATGGAGGATTGTCCCGGCATGGTTGATCAGAAGGAAGATTCGCAGTTGCCTGAAGGTTTTGAGGGATGGGCTTTTATCTATAAGGACGGAGACGTCTGGTTCATTGATACCACAGAAGAGCAGAGATCCGAACGAGACAGACATTTGAGAATAGGAGGAGATTGGGGAGGGAAATATTTTAAAGAGCATTCGCATCAAATGCTTGATGATCTTCCCTATGCTGTGGTTGAACAATGTCTAGAGAAAACTCGGAAAAGAGCGGAAGGCAAAGTTGCCTTCTGGATTGATCCGCGCATAGAACAAGATTTGAAACAGCAACGATATTCAATTGAACAGTATCGATACATGGGCGTTGCTCTTAAGGAAAATGTTAATCGATTCGAAGATGAGTTCGCACTTTTCCGTAATGTTATTTCAGAATCAGTAAGTCGTCCATTGAAGACTTTGCATTTGCAGTCGGCTTTCTATATGTACAAGATGGCACGAGCAGCTAATTTTTCGGTTCCCGGCGCCGGTAAAACGGCAATGGTCTTGGGCGTATTCGCTTATCTCAATAGCGGTAAGGCTAAGTTTGGTGAATTCGTTAGCAGGATTTTGGTGGTTTCTCCAATCAACGCCTTCGAATCCTGGAAAAGCGAATTTCAAAAGACCTTTGGTCCTAAGAAAAAGCTGCGAGTCGTTGATGTTCAGGATGGAAATTTTGACGGCGATTTACGTAGACGATGGGCGGTTTCGAATTTGGTCCTTGTCAATTATGAATCCCTCCCGAAATACCATGACCAGCTTATCGATTTGATTGATGGGCAAACAATGATTGTTTTTGACGAGGTCCATAGGATTAAAGGCGTTAATGCAACTAGAGCAACTGCCGCCATGGATTTGTGCGATAAAGCATTTTTCCGATATGTATTGACAGGTACGCCTATCCCTAATTCGTATTGTGATATCTATAACTTCTTGCATCTTTTGTACAAAAAAGAATATCCGGTTTTCTTTGGCTGGGACGTTCCGGAATTATCGAAAGCAAATCAGTATTTAGTCGATCGGATTAATGAAAAGCTGTACCCATTCTTCTGGAGAACGAATAAGGGCCAACTTGGGGTACCGCCCGCTGACCCTGATGACATTATTGAAGCTCCCGCTTCATCTGGACAACTTGAGTTGGCGCTCGCGATTTGGACGCAGGAAAAATCCAGTTTGGCAAAGTTGATTAGGCTCATGCAAGCGTCAACAAATCCTTCTTTACTGAAAGAGAAGATTGATTTCCGAACTCTGGGTTTGGAATCCAATGGAGAGTATTCTGAAGAAATAGATGAGAAGACCTTCAATCGGGCATTAATGCATGAAGAAACGGCCGTCACTCCGATTCTTTCGAATAAGTGTTATGAAGATTTTGATTTGGATAATATGAAATCGCCGAAGTTCGAAGAAGGACTGAAGCTGATTCGAGATCTTGTAAATCAGGGTAAGAAGGTTATTGTTTGGGGGTTGTTCGTCAATACTTTGCAAAAGATTTCCTCGCGTCTCGATGATTCCGATATAGATAATCGTTTGATTTATGGCGAGACTCCAGTGGATGTCCGTAAAGATTTTATTGCTGATTTCCGTAACCCGAATGGGCCTGCGGTGCTTGTATCCAATCCTCAGACGTTGGGCGAATCGGTTTCGTTGCAAGATGTTGTGCATGATGCCGTTTATTTTGAATTTAATTTCAATCTGACGTATATGTTGCAGTCGAGAGATCGCATCCATCGTTTGGGTTTACCGGATGGTCAATATACGCGCTATCACATCATGGAAACCATTAATGATCCGACGGAATATGGTTTTATCGATAGCCGGGTATACAAACGTTTGAAATACAAAGAACGAAGGATGCGTGAAGCCATCGATGGTGATGTCCTGAAGCCTGAGGTGACAGATGATTTGCTTGCGGACGTTCGATCTATTATCGAAAATGAGCGACGTAGCATAGCGAAAGCCCATGCAAAGACGGTTAATGTCGAAATCGAATGAAAGATTGGAATCCAAAGGTTTCCGGGCTTATGGTTCTCGGTAGGAACGGGTGTTTGGCGGACTTTGCCATGCAAGGGCAGTGTCCGTCAAACGCTTATAGTCTGTCTTTTATTTGGCTATAGAGATAAGCTCCGTTAATCCACCAAGCCTGCTTGGTCATATATTCTTCCGAATAGCGTTCATGGTTGGCGGGTCTATTTATCCAGTGTGCTTTTGCGGGCAGTTTACGGGAATTCTGCGCATTGGGTGCCGGCTTGCTGTACTGCGATTTGTGCGCATCCGGGCGCATGTGAATCACGCGATGCGCAGAGGCTTTAACGAAGTTGTTGTAAACTCGATTGCCTTTGTAATGAAGAGTCACTCCGTTTCTGAGTTTTTCAACGTCTTCCTTCCAAACTTGTTCGGCTATGTCGATATCGGATGCCGGCATATACCAGAATGCGGCACCTTTAAAGTAGATGTTTTCTGGATTCTTGTCTTTTTCATTGGGTAGTGCCCGAAAAGTTGCGCACTTTGGATCATGGCCGTCCATG
>OHPC01000906.1_pt1 | contig 14917 bp, 7 predicted proteins | sample 1577631 | NCBI WGS metagenome assembly OHPC01 (sample SAMEA3879560, study PRJEB24766) | human gut metagenome | biome: human-associated habitat; feature: feces | place: USA | collected 1985/1987 | reverse complement strand
CCGCCGGCCACGGCGACGCTGCCGCCGCTCACCCGGTAGTCCTTGCCCTGCCCGCCGTTGTTGTCCCAGACGGAACCGCCATCCGTGAACGCCATGCGCACCTGCCCGCCGGCGGTGTCCGGGATCGTGTACCTGTACCAGCCGCCGCAGGAGGCCTCCATCTGCTGCGCGCCGCCGGACCACTTGCCGTTCGCCTGGTAGTTGACCTTCGCGGTCTTCCACGAGGAATCCGGCTTGTACCACACCGTCATCGGGCTCTCGTCGAACGACGGGGCGGAGTACGAGACCTTCCCCCCGGACACGGACACGACCGAGCCGCTCACCCGGTAGTCCTTGCCCTGCCCGCCGTTGTTGTCCCAGACGGAACCGCCATCCGTGAACGCCATGCGCACCTGCCCGCCGGCGGTGTCCGGGATCGTGTACCTGTACCAGCCGTTCCTGTACAGGGTCATCCGCTGGGCCGAGCCCGTCCACTTGCCGTTCGCCTGGTAATGCACCTTCGCGGTCTTCCACGACGACGCCGGCTTGTACCACACCGTCATCGGCTGCTTCGGCACGTCCGTGACCGTCACCGTGACGCTCGCGCTCTTGCCGCCCGCGGTCGCGGTGACCGTGGCCTTGCCGGCCTTCGACCCGGCGGTGACCACGCCCGTGCCCATCACGTTCGCGACCGAGCTGTCCGAGCTCGTCCATGTGACCTTGCGGTCCGTCGCGTTGTCGGGCTTGACCGTCGCGGTCAGCTGCGCGGACGCGCCGGACTTCAGGGCAAGCTTGCCGTCCCTCACGCCATCACCGGAGATCGAGACGGACGTGACCGGGATGGTGGTCTCGCACTCGACCGCGGCCAGGGCCGCGGAGGAGCCGTCCCACTTCACGATGCCGCCGTTGTAGTCCAGGCCCGGCTGGCGGGATCCCGGATACTGCTGGCTGCCGCCGTCGTTGAAGATCACCTTCGCGCCCTTGGCGAGGTTGTCCGGGACCACGTACTTGTACAGGTCGGTCTGCTGGCAGCCGTCGGTCGCGCTCGGGGCGGTCATCTCCACGCCCGGCCAGGCCGCGTTGTTCGCCGCGGTCGCGCCGTCGCCGGTGTACACGTACGCGTAGATCTTGCCCCAGCCGGACGGCTTCGAAGCGTAGATCGTGTTCTTCGCGACCGGGTCCGGAGGAAGCTCACCGGTCACGGTCACGGTGATCGTCGAGGTCTTGGTCCCGGACTTCGCGGTGATCGTGGCCGTTCCGGCCTTCCTCGGGGTGACCACGCCCTTCGGGCTGACGGTCGCCACGTCCTTGTCGGACGAGCTCCAGCTCACGGACGCGCCCTTCGGATCGGTCGTGGCGGTCAACTGCTTCGTGGTCACGCCATTGGACAGGTCCACGCTGTAATCCGACTGATCAATCCTCACAGACTTGGTTTCGACCGGAGGCTCTTCGCCGCCGATGTTGGCCATCTTCACGCTGAACATGTCGTCATCGGACTTCTCGAAGGAGTTGTTCACCTGAGAACCGGTGTCCGGCAGGTCGGCATTGTCGTTCATTGCCAGATCGTACGGCAGGGAATCCATGGCGGACAGACCGAAGGTGGCTGCCAGTTCGATGCCGATGCCGCTCGAGGCAATGCGGTCAGCGGTGGTGCCGATCTCTTCCAGCGGGATGGCGATCTCGTAGTGATCATCCATCTGAGCGGAATTGTGGCCCTTCTCGTTGAAGTTGACCCACTTGGCCTTGTTCTGGTTCTCGGCCTTCATATCGCCGATGAAACGACCGTTGTTTTCACCCCAGCCACCGTCGATGCCGATGACATCCTTGCTTAGAATGCCATTGCCATAGCCGAACTTGATGTTCGACTTCTTGGTGTTGGTGGCGGCGTTAGCAGCCGGACCATACGCAGCCTTGGAGTTCAGACCGCTCTCGTCGCCCTTGTAAATCCACGGCCCGTTGGAACCGTTGGTGGAAATGGTCACCACGTTATTGAGCTTCTGCTCGCCACCCCAAGTGATGTTGGATGCCCACAGGGAACCGCCGGTCTGCAGACCGCCGTTGTTGCCGATGCAGGTGCTGTCATCCTTGGTGTCGATGGCGATGTGGAACGGCAGGTTCTGGGTCTGCCACAGGTGGCCTTGGCTCAGGGGGTAGTCGTCGCCAGTGTCGACGACATCCTGCACGTTAGTCATTTCCCACATGAGGTACAGGTTGTCGTCATCGTAGGCGCCATACAACGCATACAGATCGATCGGAACCTCATACATGGAATTCGGGCGGTACACGCGCGGGTCGTCGTTGGCGGCGCCCTGCGCGATCAGCATGGAGCTGTCCCAGTCAGCGATGCTCGCATCCTTCCCGGCGTTGAAGTTGATGGTCTTCTTGACGCCCATGCCCACCTTGTTGGTACTGTACTGCGCGGCAAGGTTCTGCTTCGGGACCTCCACCTTCTTCACGGTCACGGAAGCGCTCAGCGCCTGACCCTTCTTAACCTTCTTGCCATCCTTGGCGGCGGTGCCGGTCACCTTGACGGTAGCGGTCTCGCCGATGGAAAGAGTTTTACCAACGGAAATGACCTTTCCGTCAGTGAAGGAGCCGCTCTCGCCCTCGGTGGTGGTGTACTTCAGATTGTCGGCATCCTGCGCGCGCAACGTGACCTTGACATTGTCGGAGGAGAATTCCTTGGAAGCCGCTTCCACGGACACGTTCGGATCGGATTCGCCCTTCACGTAGAAGACGCTGACCGCGCCGCCCTTGGCGGTACCGGAAACGATCTTATGGTTGGAGACCACAAGCTGGCCGCCATTGACCTCATCCGGGTAGGTGCCATCGTCAAGTGTGGTTTCCATGCCGGAAAGGCTCTTGTCGCCACCCATGTTGGCAATGACCACACCATCGTTCTGAATGCCATCAGACGTGGAGCGCTCAATCATCAGGCAGGACTTGTCGCCGCAGTTCTGCAGGTTCTCGCCCTTGCCATCCATGGCGTTACGGAAGTGGTTGACTGCCGCGACGGACTTGTTCTTCCACATGTCGTCACCGGCGTCACCCAGCTGGGACTGCTCGGCGAACTGCGGGTTGGTGCCGCCAGAGCCCTTCGGACGGTTGAAGTACAGCGGAGCGCCGGCCCTACGGGAACCAACGACCGCCCAGCCCATCATGATCTGATAGTCGGTGAGGCCGGTGGATTCCTTGTCGCCGTTGGCGTAGTTATCGTGGGACTCAACCCAGGTGACCAGCTGGTCTTCGCTTGCGCCGCCGGTATCGATGTTCTTCACCATCTTGACGTCAAGGTTGTTCGAGCCGACAGCGGCGCGAATGGTCTTGCCGTAGTTGGAAGCGGTGTTGCCGCCGCCATCGGAGGAATTGTCGCGGAACATGTTGGCGTATGCCTTGTAGTCAAGGCCGGAATCGCCCTGCAGCACCTCGCCGTACTGGAACTGGGAGCCGTTCTTCAGAATGGTGTTCCAGTAGTTCGACTGCTTATTGTCGAAGACTTCGGTCGGCAGCTCGACGTGCTTTGCCGCATCGTAGCGGAAGCCGTCAACGCCGTCCGCCACAGCGGTCTTCAGGAACTTCTGCATACGATCGGCAACAGCCTGGTTCTGCGTATTCAGATCCCACAGGCCAAGCAGGTGGCACTGCGTCACCTTGTAACGGTTGGAATAATCGTTGATTTCACCGTTGGGGCCGTCGCAGCCGGTACGCTTGTGGAAGTACTCCTTGTTCTGCCAATCGGGGTCGATGGCGTTCCAATCGGAGGTGAAGTGGTTGGCGACCACATCCACGATCACACGCACACCATACTTATGGGCGGTGGCGGTCATTTCCTTCAGGTCAGCCTCGGTGCCGACCACGAAGTTGCCGATGGAGGTGTTCGCCGGCTGGTACACGTAGTACCAGTTCTCGGTGAACTTCTTGCCGTTGGCGGCGACTTCCTTGATCTTGCTCATAGGCTCGGTCTGCACGGAAGTGTAGCCCGCCGCGGCGATCTCAGGCATGTGCTGCGTGATGGTCTTGAACGACCACATCCATGCGTGCAGGATGGCGCCGTTCTTCATGTGCTTGGTCAGACCGTACTGGTTACGGGCCGCTTCGAAAGAAGAATTTCCGATGGTGTCCTGGTAGCTGTCACGATCGGCGGCAAGTGCGGTGGATGCCACACCCATACCGCCGAACAGCGTGGCGACCGCCACCGTTCCCGCCGCTACTTTCTTCCAGGTTTTGGCCGCACGAGCCTTGCGGGCCGCGCGCCTACGCTCTGCACGGGTCATCAACTCCGGTTGATCGTCGTGCGGAGGCTCTTTTCTGGTGAGTGCGTTCGCCATACCCGCGAACGTATGAGTGCTGAGTCGCACCTTACCCTCCCTGCTTCCTTGCATCTAACTTTGACAACGTTTGCCACTAGCAGACGTTGCGTCAAAAATACCACATTTTTCCTTTGAAAAATGAGTGATTTTTATTGAAAAATGGCGGTTAAAACGCAATTGTTTTCTGCTCTGTTGCAAACGCTGTCAGCAACAGATACACTCATACCAGCACCCCGTAGCACCCACTATCGTTGCAAATTCACATATGCAAACGTTTCAGAAAATTTTCCAACCAATACCACCTTGCGACGCAAAGCACCCTCGCCCCATCCCACGCCACCGACAGCCCACCCCCAACAATCCTGAAATTAATCTTTCAAGAGATGCTCAAAAAGGGCTTCTTTACCTCTTATGGCATGCAACATGCCAATCAAATCAAAATATCAATAATAAAAAATGGGTGAATATCACAAACACGCTCGGACTCAAAAAAATAGAGTAGGGCCAAGCTATGGTGAATCAATCCATGGACCTAAAAGAATTATCAGGCAACGATTTGGGAGCGGATGGGGGCGGGGGTTACCGTACGGTGCTTGCGCATGCTTTTCAGGATTTTACGGATCGCACCGTTCGTCTGTTCGGCGGCGACGCAGAACATGCTGAATTCGCGGCCATGCGGGTCGGCGATGTCCTTCGGCTGGGGAATCATCGGACGAATCATCGAGGACTTCTTGATTACCGACTGAAGACGTTCCTGGATGGTCAGTCCGGCAATCATATTGTTGCGAGCGCAGTAATCGCACATATTCGCGAAATCGTCAAGCAGGAACGTGTATCGTACGGCGGCTGGCGCCAACGTGACGATTTCCTTGCGCTGCTGCTTTTCGAAGCAGAGGATCAGGTCGGCTTCGTCGGCCATCTGTCGGGTCAGTCGTCGGGAACGGAAGCCGCTCGACTCAATGCCGACGCTTTGCATAAGGCGGCCGCTCGACGGATCGATCGGATGCATCGGCAAACCACGCGTGCCGGCGCTTGACACCTGCACGGTGGTGCCGTTCAGATAGTGGGTCATCAGAAGCTCGCCCATAGGGGAACGGCAAATGTTGCCCGTGCAGACGAACATGATGTGCATGCCTAAACCCCTTAACCGTTCTTCCAACGTTTCGTGTTGCGGTTTTGCGAAATCCACCATGGCTTCCGCAACCCGCCAAACGGAAATTTTAGCGCGAGGCGTTCCCCGCATGCGGCAAATCGTCCAATACGCGCAGAATCATTGCAGAAATTCGGCGCGGGCGGTGGCGGTCAGCGAATAGCGGATCGGGCGGGAGCCGTGGAACTCGAGCAGGTTCCTGTTCACCAGTTCCGCGAGCGCGGTGTTGGTCTTCCGCTCCCCCACGCCAAGCCATTCGCGCATTAGGCGGCGCGATATGGGTTTCGGAGCATCGTCGAAAAGCTCCTCCTGCAGCAGGAAGTACAGCATGTTCCGCTGCAGTTCCGTAATGCCCTGCGTTCGCGCATAATGTTCAAGCCTCTTCCGCGCGGTGTCAAGCAGGGTTTTCTTCTCGCCGAGCACAGAGATGATGTTCTTCTGGGCGGTGGCGATAAAACGGATCATCCGATATGAGAACAGCGAGACGTCAGAACAGTTCAGCGGATGCTGCGCATCATCAAACGCCTTGTAATACCGGCCTTTTGCGTCAGCGATAACCGGACTCAGGCTGATCGCCGTCGGTATGGACAGGTGCTTGCTCAGCTGCAGAGCAAGCAGGAACCGGCCCGTCCTGCCATTGCCGTCATAGAACGGGTGAATGCATTCGAAGACGTAATGGCACATCACAGCCCGCAGCAGCGGAGGAATCGCCTCATCCGAAAGCAACGCCAGCCATTTGGTCAATTGCACTTGGATTTCCGATTCCGGCCATGCGCCTTGATGAATCTCCCGGTCAAAGCCGTCACACACAGAGACTTGCTTGGCTCTGAATACCATTCCGTCAGGCTTGTCTTCCTCCCGTAGTTCCCCAGCCATCACCTGATCGTAAATATTACGTATGTCATGCAACGTTTTCGGTAGTTCCAACGTTGCGGAATTTTCGCCGGAGAGTCCGAGAAAGAGTTTGGCAAGCTCACTCAACCGCTTGTGCGGCCCGTCCGCGACCGCCGCATCCAACGCGTCTGAGATTTCCTTGCGCGTGGTGTGCACGGCTTCTATGGAGTTCGTGCTCTGCATTTCCGCGCCGATGAGTTCCATCAGATACGCCCTGCGGGCAATCGGCGGCAATGCGGCCCACAGCGATTCGACCTGCACTTCCATGCCACGGACCGAATCCATGACGTTCAACAGTTCCCTGAACGCCACGGCGAACATCTCATGACCTTCGAATTCAATACCTGACCGGTATGTTGAATAGCCGTTGAGTCTTTTTTGGTATTCCTCCTCAGCCGCATCCTTCGGCTTGGCCGTGGATGATGACATTGCCAATGTCTGCCGTATGCTTTTGTACTCCATAACCATCATCCTTATAACCGTCATTTGTGCAGAATATGCAGGTTCGGGGTGAATATAGACTATTCCTATACCTACATAATGTCAAAAATGTCGATATAGCAGCAGGCGTGTTTGCGGCTATTGGTACGTTGAGGGGCATATGTGGGGATACGTGCGGATATGTTTGCTATGCGCAGATATGTTCAAGCGCAGATTAGGTGCGGGTCAGGCGACTTCGAGCGTGGCGAGGAGAGCGCGGTGGTCGGAGCCGGCGATGTACTTGGTTTCCAGATCGCCCACGTTCACGCCCTTGTCGTGCACGATATGGTCGATTTCGGCGATCGGCATCATGGCCGGGTACGTCATGTGCAGGCCTTCGCCCGCCTGCTGGCCGGAATCCAGGAAGCGGCTGCCGAGCAGGTATCGGAAGCTGGCGTGGTCCCATGTGGAGTTGAAATCGCCCATCAGCACGTACAGATTGTCGTAATGCTGCAGTTGGGCGAGCGAGTCGAGACTACGGTTCCACAGACCTTGGTTGCGGGGGCGCGGCGAGAACGGGTGGACGGAGCCGAAGCGCACCTTGCTGCCGCCGAAATCGATCGTCGCGGCGGAAACGCTGCTTGATTCCACGGGAATGAGGTTCTGTTTGGCGTTTTCCATCGGCGCGGCGCTGTACAGCACGTTCACACCGCCGTTGTCATGCCACGTTTGCTGCGCGGCCACGGAATACGGCAGATAATTGGCGATTCCGGCGCCGTTGAGCCGGTTGAGCAGGTCCCATGACACTTCCTGCAGCGCGAGCACTTCCACATGCTCGTTTTTGACGATTTCGACGATCCGATTGGCGTCGGCATGCCCTTCCCTGGTGTTGAAGGTCATGATGCGGGCGTACCGGTCGGACGTGTTGGGCAAGCCGTTGGACGAGACTTGCGTGACTGCGGTGCTGGCCGCGTCGGAAATCGTTTGCTGCGGCCTGATATAACCCCAATGCCAGCCGATTTGCACGACCACGCACACCACGCTGACGGTGGCGAGTAGGACGCGTCCGCCTATTGCACGGACGGCTATCGCGGTGATCGCAATAATCAAAGACAGTATGCCCAGCCACGGCATCAGCGCGACGATAAGCGGCACGTACCGTTTGCCGTCGAGGTTGTTGGGCAGCATGCGCAGCAGCATGGCCAGCAGGATGACGGCGGTGGCCAGCCAGAGCACCGCGGTCAGAAGGTGTGTTGCTGCGGTACGGCGGGTCATGCCATGTTGAGCACGGTCGAGGGGGCGGCTGGCGCATGCTTTGTCGAGCTGCGCGCCCAGATCCTCGATTTCGCTTTCGCTTGTGCGTTCGCGTTCGGCATCGTTATTGCCGCCGTTTTCACGCTCGCTTTCGCAGGTTTGCCGCATGGTTGCCTTTCATTACGTTCCCGTTCACCATACGTAACACGGCACGGGTGCGCCACCTCCTTCCCGCGAGGTTCACAGTGCTTTTACGTGCACCCGTACCGCATGCCACTATGCGGACATTTCTCTCTCATTTCCTGCTGCGGGGAATGGCGGCACTTGAGCAAACCACGCTCATGACATGCCTACGGAACGGCGAAAATGCGGTAAGAGCGGACAGGTCAGGCTAGGCGGCGTGGGGGTGGACGCGATTGAGGGCGCGCTGGACGGTGTCGCGGGTGGAGCCGGCGCCGTTGCCGCGGACGCCGAAGAAGACCATGACCACCATGATGAAGCAGATGGTGGCGCTCACGCGCAGCGCCCACTGGATGCCGAACACGTTCGCCACGGCATACATGTTCTTCGCGCCGCCGATCGCAGCCCAGCGCAGGGCGGTAAACGTTTCCATCAGAATCACCAGCACGGGAGCGCCGATGGCACCGGCGATCTGGCGAACCGTGTTCGTAACGGCCGAGCCGGCGCTCACCTCCTCGGGCTCCAGGCAGTTCAGCGACCACGTGGTAATCGGCATGAGCACGAATCCCATGCCGATTTGGCGCACGAACTGCCAAATCGACACCCACCAAATCCATGAGGTCATGGAAATCAGGCTCATCATGATGGTGCCGAACAGCAGGGTGATCGAGCCGATCAGCGCCACCGGACGCGCGCCGAGACGGTCGAGCGCCTTGCCGCCGAAGAACTGCGCGATGCACTGGCCGAACGCGCCGGGCAGCATCACCAGGCCGCTGATCGTGGCGGAATAGCCTCGGCAATCCTGAATGTAGAGCGGCATGATCACCATGATCGAACTGAACGCGAAGAACGACAGCGCGGCGGTGACGGTGCCGACGGTGAAGCTCTTGTTTTTCAGCACGCTCAGGTTGAGCAGCGGAGGTTGCTTGGACGGGTCGGCCGACTGCCGGCGAGCGCCGTGGATCTGGCGCAGCACGAACCAGACGATGCCAACCACACCGATAAGCATGGCGAGCCACACCATCGGATGCGTGAACGGATACGATTCGATGTTCGTGAAGCCGAACATGAGTCCGCCGAAGCCGAAAATCGACAGGCCGACGGAGAAGAAGTCGGCTTTCGCGGACGCGTCGCGCGTGCCGAAATTACGCAAGCCGAAAATCGCCAAAAACAGTGAAATCACGCCGATAACCGTCAGCGTGAGGAAAATCGATCGCCAGCCGTTCAAATCGGTTTGCACACCACCCAAGGTGGGGCCAATCGCGGGCGCGACGCTCATGGCCATGCCGACGGTGCCCATCGCCATACCGCGGCGGGACAGAGGATAAATGGAGAATACCGTGATTTGCAGGACCGGCCACATCACGCCGGTGCCGACGGCTTCCAGCAGACGGCCGATCAAAACCAGTACGAACGATGAGCCGAGCCAGGCGAACACCGAGCCGAGCGTGAACACCGCCATCGACGCGATCACGATCTGGCGGGTGGAGAATCGGCGGGTCAGGTAGGCGGTGAGCGGCACCATCACACCCATCACCAGCTGGAAAACCGACGTCAACCATTGGCCGGTCGTAACGGAAATGCCGAAATCGGACACGATGGTGGGTAGCGCGGCGCTCAGCTGGAGCTGCGTGAAGTTGCCGACGAACGTGATAAAGGTGAGAATGGCGATCGATACGAACGCGGCATGCGTCAAATGGTCGTTTTTATACGATTCCTCGCCGGTAAGTGGCTGGGACAGGCCGTGGGTGCGGCCCTGTTTCGCGTTTATTTTCTTTTCCGGCTTCACTTCCGACCTCTTCTCCGGTTTCGACGGCAAACCGACCGCCCTCCATCACTCATCCGCGCATACTCGCAGCGTATTGCGCAACTCCTGCAAAAACAGACTCAAAAAGTCTAGTACTGCGGGTGGTCAAACGCGAGATGAAACTATTCGAACACGTTCAATTCCAATTCAACCGAGAAAAATTGGCAAAACTTCGTATTTGTTCATCTCGGGGTGGTATACATATGCGTTGGCAGTAACGGCACGATACAGGGAAGGAATACGCCGCGCAGGGGGTTAGGAAGTATGACCGTAGTCACGTTATTCAACATAGCGATGGAGCTATGGGGCGTTCTCATCTGCATCGTTTGCGCAGGTGGCGTCTACGTGGGCGCGATACGTAGGACGCGGCGTACCTATACGAAAGTTTCCATGCAGCTTCTATGTGCGCTGATGCTGCTGGCCGACGTGTCCGCCTGGTATCACAACGGCGGCTGCGACAAGCTTGACTTCTACATGACGCGCATCGGCAATCTTGGTGAATACCTGATCAATTTCATCTTCATCGCACTGTTCGCCAACTATATCTGGCAAACCGTCAGCGGCGACGACACGCTTGAAAACGTCAGCCCGCACGAGTGGAGGGCCAGAATGAGCGGCGGAGCCAAGCGTAATCGTAAGAACCAACGTTCGGCCAATGCCCGATCCAAGCCGAAAAAGCCGCGTTCGAAGAAGCTTGACGTCATCTACGCAGCGTCCGCGCTCGGCATCGTACTGACGATTGCCACGCAGTTCAACCATATGGTCTACTACATCGACAGCCAGAACTACTACCGGCGCGGACCACTGTTCGCTATCCCGCAGATACTGGGTCTGGTAGAGCTCGCGCTGATTGTGATGCTGATCATCGAAAACCGCAAAAACCTCAGCCGACCGCTGTTCGTCACGTCGCTGTCGTTCTTCGTGCTGCCGATTGTGACAACCATCGTTCAGATTCTCCATTACGGACTGGCGTTGCAGGCCATCGCGATCACGATTTCAATCCAGTTCACGTTCGTGGTCGACACCATCGAAATGAACAAGAAAATCCGTTCGCAGGATGACGCCTATCAGAAGGCCAGCTACGAGGCGCAGCACGATGGTCTGACCGATTTGTGGAGCAAGAGCGCCGGCCGCGAGCAGATTGAGAATTATTTCGCGCACATGCAGGAAGGCGACCAAACCGTTCTGATTTTCGTTGACATCGACGATTTCAAGCAGATCAACGATACGTACGGCCATAAAGTGGGCGATTTCTGGATTCGTGAAGTGGCGCAGACGTTGAAGCGGCTGTACCGGCATGATGACATCATCGTCCGTTTCGGTGGCGATGAGTATGTGGCGCTGATAAAGAACACCGCGAACGAGCGCGTGATCGAAAGCACGCTGGACCTGTTCCGCCGCCAGTTGGCGCAGGCGTCCGCGCAATACGGGCAGGACGTGCATTGCAGTATCGGCGCATGCCGCGTGCTGTCCGGCAAGAACGTCGATCTGAACCTCTGCTTGGGATTCGCCGACCATGCGTTGTACCAGTCCAAGCGCGAGGGGAAGGGCATGTACACCGTGGTCGATTATGACAGCGGGAAAGTGCAGGCAGCGTAGGTTTCGTGGAAAAATCCGCGGGAAATCTGCGGGAAAAACCCTAGAAAATCAGCTGAGAAACTACGAAAAAAGCACCGCAAATCCGCCGGAGATCGACGTAAAAATCACGGAAAATCAGGCTTTGCCGAGCATTGTCAGCACAATCAGCACCACGTTCAGAGCGACGATCAGCGCGGCGACCGCGATATTGACGACGTGCTTGACCGGACCGTCCACGTACTCCCCCATCAGCGTGCGGTCGTGCGTGTAACGCATCAGCGGAATAATCGCAAATGGAATGCCGACCGACAACACGACCTGGCCGACGATCAGCGCTTCCGTCGGATTGTTGGCGAACCATAGCACCACCAGCGCGGGTACCAGCGTCACCACTCGGCACGCCCACATCGGCGCTTTGATACGCAGCAGGCCGTGCATGATTTCGCTGCCGGCGTAAGTGCCGACCGACGTGGAGCTCAGGCTCGACGCAAGCAGACCAATCGAGAAAATCGTGCCGATCACCGGGCCGAGCACATGCTGGATGGCCCGCTGCGCGCCTTCGATGGTGTCGGTGCCGGTCATGCCGTACAGCGAGTTCGCGGCGAGGATGAGCAGCGCGAGGTTCACCGAGCCGGCAAGTATCAGCGCCCAGGCAACGTCGATTTTGCTGCCGTGAAGTAGCTTTTTGATGCTCGGCTTCGCTTCGCCGGGGGCGTAATGGTCGTTGACGAGCGTGGAATGCAGGTAGATGGCGTGCGGCATGACCGTGGCGCCCAGCATGGACGTGGCCATAAGCACGGTATCAGTGCCTTTGAAGCGTGGAATCAAGCCGGCGACGACTTCTTTCGGATTTGGCGGGGCGATGAACAGACCGGCGATGAAACCGAACGTGATCACCAGCAGCAGGCCGATGATCAGTTTTTCGAAAATGCGATGCGTGGCGCCTTTTTCGAAAATCAGCAGCACCGTCGACACCGCGCCGATGATGCAGCCGCCGACGAACAGCGGCAGGCCGAACAGCAGTTTCAGCGCGATCGCGCCGCCGATCACTTCCGCCAGATCGGTGGCGATGGCGATTACCTCAGCCTGCATGAAGAACATGAAACGGCCCGCGTCGCCAAGCCGTTCGCCCAAGATTTCCGGCAAGCTTTTGCCGGTGACGATGCCGAGTTTCGCGGACTGGTATTGGATGAGCACGCTCATGCAGTTAGCCAACACCAGCACCCACACCAGCAGGTAGCCGTAGCGCGCGCCCGACGTGATGTTCGCCGCCACGTTGCCCGGATCCACGTATGCGACCGCCGCCACGAACGCGGGGCCGAGGATGCCGGCGAGCGCGTGGCCGTGGTGGTGGGACGGTTGTGTGCGTTGGGACGGTTGGGGGTGGTGGTGCGTGGGTTGCTGGGCTCCTGCAGGCCGTGCGTCCGTGCTCTCCGCGGGCCGCACGTCCGCGCTCTCCGTACTCATAGTGCCGTCTTCTTCGTTCTCTGTATCCGACTTCATATCCAAATCGTTCTTCATATCCGGGCAACGTTATAGCGCGTCCGCCCGCACGGAATTGTTACGTCTGTTACGGGAGGTTGAATAATCGTTGGATATGCGTCTGGTGCGGGGTAAGCGCAGGGCTCCAGTGCGGGTTGTTGGTGCAGGTTGTTGACGCAGACTGCCGATGCAGGTTGCCGATGTTGCGGACACAGGTTCAGGCGGGCTGCCACGCACAGGTTCAGGCGGGTCGCGGACACAGGCCGGACAACCTACGAGCGCAACAGCCGCTACACTGGTGCGAAGAACATTGCATTTCGACTCAAGGGGTTGTTCCATGGCTGTTTTCCACACTCCGATGATCACGCTTTCCGACGGCAATCTGATTCCGCAGATCGGCTTGGGCGTGCTGCGTATCGACGATGAGGGCGTTACCCCCGTGGTGGAGAGCGCGCTGGAAGCCGGTTATCGTCATATCGACGGTGCCGCGGGGTACAACAACGAGGCGGGCGTGGGGCGCGCGCTGAAAAACGCGGGGTTCACGCAAGGCGAAAATCGCAAAAATCTGTGGGTGACGACGAAGCTGCGCGACTCCGAACAGGGGTACGATTCCGCACGCAAGGCGTTCGACCGTCAGCTTGACCTGCTGCAGCTCGATTATGTGGACATGTATATGCTGCATTGGCCGACGCCGTTCGACTGGCGTTCCGGTGAGACTTGGAAGGCGTTCGACGAATTCCGCGCGGAGGGCCGTGTGCGTACGCTTGGCGTGTGCAATTTCCTGCCGGAGCATCTTGAGCGGCTGCATGAGGAGACGGGCGAGTATCCGGCCGTCAACCAGATCGAATGCCATCCGCTCTGGAACCGGAAACCGCTCATCGCTTTCTGCCGTTCACATGGAATCGCCGTTCAAGCGTATGCGCCGCTCGCAAGAGGTCTTTATCTGAACCGTGAGATTATGCAGCAGCTGGCAGAAAAGTATGTACGCACTGAAGCGCAGATCGGCCTCCGCTACCTCGTCCAGCAGGGCATCAGTGTCATCCCGAAATCGACACAGCCGGACCGCATTTTTGCCAACGCGGATGTCTTCGACTTCGAACTTTCTGAAGCCGACATGGCGCTCATCGACACGATGGACGAACAGCTCCGCTCTGCTTCCATACCGGATGACCTGCTGTAACTGCGGATTCACAGAAAAAGCAGCACAGAAAATCTGTTTCTTTCCGTTTCAGATTTCTGTGCTGCTTTTTCTGTTTCTCTTTATTTCGAGGATACCATCCAGTCTGCTGCAGGTGCAGATCCAGTCCCCCATTGCTTCGGCTTCTTCTAAATCATGCGTGACCAGAAGTATCGTTTTTTCTTTTCCTTTTCTGCGGATATAGTTCATCGTTTTCTTTTTCGTCCCCGCATCCAGTCCCCGGAACGGCTCATCCAAAAGGAGGAAATCTGCGTCCATGCGCATGGCCCGCAGAACCGCCACCCGCTGGCGCATGCCGCCCGACAGTTCCGATACAGCCTGGTTTTCACAGCCCGAAAGGCCGAGTTCCTCCATCTCCTCCACAAGATGACGGGAGCTTCTTTTTTCTTTTCCAAACATGCGGCGCCTTACCGCGAGCTGGATATTGGCTGCAGCTGTCAGTTCTTCTGCCAGCCGCGGTTCCTGAAAAACCATACTTTTTCTTAAGGCTTCCAGTCCCCCGATTTTTCCGCCGTCCGCCTGCTCCAGGCCTGCCAGAATCCGCAGCAGGGTTGTCTTTCCCGCCCCGGAAGGAGCCATCAGACAGGTCACTGCTCCTTTTTTCAGTTCCATCGTAAGATTCGAAAAAATAACGTGTTCTCCATACGCTTTTTTCAGATGGCAGA
>OHPC01000867.1_pt1 | contig 15508 bp, 10 predicted proteins | sample 1577631 | NCBI WGS metagenome assembly OHPC01 (sample SAMEA3879560, study PRJEB24766) | human gut metagenome | biome: human-associated habitat; feature: feces | place: USA | collected 1985/1987 | reverse complement strand
TATTGACTGGATGCCATATATTATCGAACTGGACTTTGAAAGCAGCTGTAACGAAATGGAATCTGAATGTCCAATTTACAGTTTTAAGTTGATTGCCAAACAGGAACATTGTTATATAGAGAAGGAATTTAAGGGGAAGCAGCGTGCGGATAAAAATTAATATTGTTTTATCTAAGGAAGGATTGTAGTTATGCAATATGCAAGAAAATTAAGAAAAGGTGACAAAGTAGCGATTGTAAGCTTGTCAAGTGGAATGCTTGGTGAAGAATTCTGCAGTCATAATATTGAGATTGGCGTAAAGAGATTAAAAGAATATGGTTTGGAGCCGGTATTTATGCCAAATGCTTTGAAGGGTATTGAATATTTGCAAGCTCACCCGCAAGCAAGGGCGAAAGACCTAAAAGATGCATTTCTGGATAATTCTATTGCAGGGATTATTTGTGCAATTGGTGGTGATGATACATACAGACTTTTGCCTTATCTGATGGAAGATGAAGAGTTTATAAAGGCGGTAGAGGAGCATCCAAAATTATTTACAGGATTCTCAGATACTACGATCAATCATTTGATGTTTTATAAACTGGGCTTGTCTACTTATTACGGACCAAACTTTATTTGTGATTTGGGGGAAATTGCAGATGAGATGTTACCATATACCAAAAGGGCATTTGAGAGTTATTTGGAAGGTAATGAATCTGATGAAATTATATCCAGTGATACTTGGTATGAAGAAAGAGAAGATTTTTCAAGAGCTGCAATAGGAACAAAAAGAAAAGCTCATAAGGAAGAACGTGGGTTTGAACTTCTCCAGGGAAGTGAAATTTTCCAAGGAGGATTATTAGGCGGATGTTTGGAAAGCCTTTATGATGTATTGACCAATAGCAGATATGAAGATGAAAAGGAAGTTTGTGAAAGATATGATCTGTTTCCAAATAAGGAAGAGTGGATTGGGAAAATTCTATTTATAGAAACCTGCGAAGAAAAACCGACTCCTGAATTGTTTGAAAGAGAAGTGTTATTACTGAAAGAAAAGGGAGTATTCGACGTGGTAAATGGTGTATTAGTTGGAAAACCACAGGATGAAGCTTATTATCAGGAATATAAAGATATTCTTATTAGAGTGATAGACAATGAGAAACTTCCGATTGTTTATAATGTGAATTTCGGACATGCTATGCCACGATGTGCGTTACAGTATGGTGCTGTTGCAAAGGTAGATATGAAGCAGAAAAAGATTTATGTGGATAGGTAGGAGCGAATACTATGGCTGTATCATATAACAAATTATGGAAATTATTAGTGGATAAAAAAATGAGCAAATCTGATTTGCGTAAAAGGCAGAAATTGCTCCTAACACGATGGCAAAATTACGTCGTGATGAAGAAGTAAGTCTTACAAAGGTTCTTGATGTGGTATGTAAAATCATAGACGAAGTTTCATTTGCAGGGACTGATTCCGTTATGCATGGCACGATAGAAAAAATGGCAGAACACTGACAAAAAGTTATGGAAAATTTTCCTGATGAATTTATAAGTTCATCAAAGTAGTGAAACTCATGCAGGAATATGTTATACTAAAGGCAGACAAAGCTGGAGGATATATGGATGAGCACCTGCAAGGCACTGTTATCTAAAATTATAAATAAAGATGCTTTTTACGAGCAGGAGGATGTGACACAGAATATTTTTTCGTTCCGTGTGGTGGGAATCTGCATTTTATTCTATTCGTTTGTGATGATTCTGAACTGCCTGCATATTTTTATCGTGGATCAGGCGATTTTTACCAGAGGCTATGTGGCGGCATGTGTGCTGGCACTGATTTATGGATTGCTGCTTGTGAAGATGGGGCTTGAACACCCATTTACCAAGTATCTCAGCGTTACGGCCATCGGGCTGATCGTCATGGTCGCGAGTGCATCCCTTACCTACCATATGATCATTATTATGATGATCCCGATTATCATTTCAAGTATGTATACTTCAAAGAGACTGTCGGTTTATGCCTTTATATTTACAGTGGTTGTGATTACGATCAGTACTTATGTGGGCTATTATTTTGGGGTATGTGATGCAAACATGGCACTGCTGACGGTGACATCACTGGATCATCTGCAGAAGGATGGTGTGTTTTTGCTCAACAAAGTAAACGAAAATCCTGTGGTTACGCTGGCACTTTATTATGTGATGCCGCGATCGCTGATGGCGGTTGCATTTTATTATGTAAGTAACAGTGTAAACAGTATTGTGCGCAAGTCCATGGAAAATGCAATGCGTATGGTACAGGCGGCTTCCATGGATGATATGACGGGACTTTACAGCAAAAATAAACTGCTTGAAACAGTGGAACATATGGAGCCAAAAGAACGCCCGGTTGCGGTTATTTATTGGGATGTCAACCAGTTGAAATATGTAAACGATACGTTTGGCCATTTGTACGGAGACCAGCTGATTGCCAAAATTGCGGGATCCATTCGGGCAGCAGTGACGAGTGAGGAAACCAATGCTTACCGTTACGGTGGGGATGAATTTCTTATGATTATTCCGGATGGGACACAGGAGATTGCAGAAGATGTCATTGAAAAGTGGAGGCAGGTGATGAAGCCGATTCAGAAAAACAGTGAGATTCCGGTATCTGCCTCCGTGGGATATGCCGTGGGAAAATATGAAAATATAATGGAACTGATCGAGATCGCAGATCAGAGAATGTATAAGGACAAACAAATACGCCGCCAGTAGCGGCGTATTTTATGGCTCAGAGGGATAACAGAACCGGAAAGGGGTAGAGAAAATTTGAAAACAAACAAATATGAAATAGATATGTGCAATGGTTCGATCATGGATAAACTGATCTCGTTTGCACTCCCACTCATGCTGTCTGGAATTTTACAGCTGATGTTCAATGCGGTTGATATCATTGTTGTGGGGCATTTTACGGGAAAACAGGCACTGGCGGCAGTGGGATCGACCACGGCACTCATCAACGTGTTCACCAATCTGTTTATCGGAATTTCGCTGGGGGCTAACGTGCTTGCGGCACGTTTTTTTGCGTCCGGCAGGGAAAAAGAAATGTCAGACACGGTACATACCGCCATTCTGCTGGCACTGATCAGCGGAATTCTCATGGCTGGAATCGGGGTAATCAGTGCAAAAGGTGCGCTGCTTCTTATGGGAACGCCGGACAATGTCATTGCACAGTCAACCCTTTACATGCGGATTTATTTTCTGGGGATGCCGTTTTTTATGCTCTATAATTATGGGGCAGCGATTCTGCGTGCGGTGGGAGATACCAAGCGGCCGTTGTTGTTTCTGGTGATTTCCGGATGTGCCAATGCGCTGCTGGATCTGATTCTTGTGATCGGTTTTCATCTGGGGGTGGCAGGCGTAGCTACTGCGACGATTACGGCACAGATGATCTCCTGCATTCTGGTTTTGTTATGCCTGTACCGCACCGACAGCTGCTATCAGCTGCGCTTTTCGAAGCTGAAAATAAAAAAGGTTTATCTGCTGCAGATTTTTCAGGTGGGAATTCCTGCCGGGATTCAAAGTACGGTTATTAACTTTTCAAACGCGCTGCTGCAGTCTTCCGTGAATTCCTTCGGAGATACGGCGATGGCGGGGTATACAGCGGCAAATAATATTTTGGGATTTTTGTATATGTCGGTAAATTCCATTACACAGGCATGTATGAGTTTTACGAGTCAGAATTATGGTGTGGGAAAATATAAACGTATGGATCGTGTGCTGATCGACTGTCTGATTCTTACGGTCAGTATTCCCCTGCTGCTGGGATGTGGCGCATGGCTTTTCGGACCGCAGGTACTTAGTATATATACGAGAGAAAAGGATGTGATCGAGAGCGGCATGGAGATTCTTGCCATTACAACAGTGCCGTATTTTCTGTGTGGCATTATGGATTTGTTTCCCGGAGCACTGCGGGGGATGGGACATTCGGCAGTGCCGATGATCCTGTCGGTGATCGGTACGGTCGGAACGAGAATTCTCTGGATTTTTGGATTTTTCCCACATCACAGATCGTTGTACTTCCTGTTTATTTCTTATCCGGCATCCTGGATCATCACGATTGTGATGCAGGTCATCTGTTTTTATTTTGTGAGAAAAACGGTGCGCAGGGAATTGATGCGGGGATAAAACGCAGCGTAAAAAATGTGCCCAAAAATCGGAAACGATTTTTGGGCATTTAGTTTCTTGAAGGAAGAGAGAGAACATGCTACTATAATGGAAACTGAAATGAAGAAAATAGTTTCCTTCCGGCAGAAAGGATGAAAAGAATGAATAAAGAACTGAAAGAGAACATTATGCAGGGAACTTTGCAGGCATTCAATCAAAAGGGTTTGAAATTTACGATGGATGATATTGCAAAGATTTTAGGGATCAGTAAAAAAACGATTTATCAGGTGTTTCGTGATAAGGAGGCTTTGTTTCTGGAAACGGTGGACTATTTGTTTGACCGGATCAAGGACAGTGAGCAGAAGATCGTAGAGAATCCGGAGATGGACACCCTGCAAAAGATTCACACAATCCTTGGTGTGATGCCGGAATGCTATCAGGATGTGGATTTTCGACAGTTATATCAGTTAAAAGAAAAATATCCGGAGATTTATCATCAGGTGGAAGTACGGCTCGAAACAGGCTGGGAAACGACCATTGCCCTGTTGGAACAGGGCATGCAGGAAGGTGTGATCCGTCCGGTCCAGATTCCGATTTTAAAGATGATGCTGGAAGCATCGTTAGAGCAGTTTTTCCAGCGCGATATCCTGCTGCAGAATGAAATTACTTATGCGCAGGCATTGCAGGAGGTTGTCGGGATTCTGATGTATGGAATTGCTTCGGAGAGGTAAAACGAAAGGGGAGCATAAAGAAGCATGGAGAGGTTGTATTGGAACAATGACTGGAAATTTGCCGAAACATGGGAAGAAGCCATGAAAGAGGCAGTATATCCGGAAAATGAGATGGAGGATGTGCGGCTGCCGCATACCTGCAAAGAGCTTCCGTATCATTACTTTGATGAGCATGCGTATCAGATGCTGTGTGGATATCGCAGACATTTTATGGCGCCGGAAGCGTGGCAGGGGAAAAGTGTGGAACTGACCTTTGAGGGCGTGGCGCATGATGCGGTTGTTTATGTCAATGGGACAGAAGTGAAAGCGCACCATTGCGGTTATACGGCATTTTCCGTGGAACTTGCAAAATACCTGAAATATGGGGAGGACAATGTACTTGCGGTGCGTGTCGACAGCCGGGAAAATTTGAATATTCCGCCGTTCGGATATGCCATAGATTACATGACTTTTGGCGGGATGTATCGTGAGGTTTATGTGCAGGTGAGAAATAAGACACATCTTGCAGATGTATTTGTCAAGCCACAGATACATCCTCTGCAGGTGACTACAGAGATTACGGTACAGAATATTTCGGATGGGATAACGTTGCAGCAGGAAATCCGCAAAAAAGGCGAGGGTGCATATAGTCCCCTGGGAAAAAAGCCGGTAAAACAGACAAATGTGCAAACCGTTTTTCCAGTGCAGGAGATCTGTTTGTGGGAACCGGAAAATCCACATTTGTATGAAATCCGGACAAGTTTGTGGAAAAATGGGGAAATGATAGATGCGCGTGTGGATATCACAGGGTTTCGGGAAGCCGGATTCCGGAAAGATGGTTTTTATCTGAACGGAAAGAAATTGCGGCTTCGTGGATTAAACCGTCATCAAAGTTATCCGTATGTGGGATATGCAGCACCGGCATCCATGCAGATTTTCGATGCCGATATTCTCAAAAAAGAACTTGGCGTGAATGCTGTGCGCACTTCCCATTATCCGCAGTCGCAGGATTTTATCCGTCGTTGTGATGAAATCGGTCTGCTTGTGTTTACCGAGTTTCCGGGTTGGCAGCACATCGGGGGTGAAGAATGGAAGCGGCAGGCGGTGCAGAATTTAAAGGAAATGATCGTGCAGTACCGCAATCATCCTTCCATTATTCTCTGGGGTGTGCGGATTAATGAGTCGCAGGATGACGATGTTTTTTACAGGGAAACAAACCGGGTGGCACATGAACTGGACGATACGCGTGCAACCGGCGGAGTGCGAATGCTAAAGAAAAGCCATCTTCTGGAGGATGTTTATACGTACAACGATTTTCTTCACGATGGCAGACATCCGGGGTGTAATCCGAAACGAAAAGTTACACCGGATATGAAAAAACCGTATCTGATCAGTGAGTATAACGGGCATATGTTTCCGACCAAGCCGTTTGACGATGAGGAACACCGGACGGAGCATGCAATCCGTCATGCAAATGTATTAAATGCGGTGGCACAGGAGCCGGATATTGCAGGAAGTTTTGGCTGGTGTATGTTTGACTATAATACGCACAAGGATTTTGGTAGCGGTGACCGGATCTGTTACCATGGCGTGATGGATATGTTCCGCAACCCGAAACTTGCGGCGGCGGTGTATAGCAGTCAGCAGGAAGATACACCGGTTTTAGAACTGAGTTCTTCGATGGATATCGGAGAGCATCCGGGCGGAAACCGCAGCGGAAACTGGATGATTACAAATGCGGATGCCGTGCGGATGTACAAAAACTCTAAATTAATCAAAGAGTATCATCGGGAGGACTCCCCATATCGTGCACTGGCGCATGGACCGATTCCTGTGAATGACTTTATCGGAAATGCGATTGTCGAAAATGAGCCGATGAAACCGAAACAGGCCAGACTGATAGGGCAGCTGCTTAACATGACGGCGTATTACGGGCTGAACAATCTTCCGGCAAAGTTCTACCTTCTGGCATTGCGGCTGATGGTCTGCTATCACATGAAACCAAAGGATGCGGTTGCGCTTTACACACGTTATGTCGGGGACTGGGGGACGACTTCCACGGTCTATAAGTTTGAGGCTGTCAGGGACGGAAAAGTGGTAAAGACCGTGATCAAGGAGCCGATGCAGCAGGCACATCTGGAGGTGAAGGTAAGTGCACATAACCTGACCGAAGGCAGAACCTATGATATGGCGGCGGTTCGTATCCGGGCGCTGGATGAAAATGGAAATGTGCTGGGATTTTTCAATGAACCGGTGCAGTTTGAAGTGAAAGGTGTTCTGGAACTGATCGGTCCAAAGACCATATGTTTACAGGGAGGTATGGGTGGTACTTATGTAAAGACGACCGGACAGGCCGGAGAAGGAATTTTGACAATTGAAAATGCGCAGACGGGGAAAATCTGTGAACATTTTCAGGTGGCACGGGAAGAGTAAGGGGGAAATACAATGAAATTATCAGCAAAAGAAAAAACGGCATTCGGCCTGGGGGCTGTCGGAAAAGATATGGTATATATGCTTTCGGCGAGCTATATTCTGTATTATTACCAGGATGTTCTCGGAGTAAGTGCGATGGCAATGGGAATTATTCTCATGGCAGCGCGGGTGTTTGATGCATTTAACGATCCGATTATGGGAGTAATTGTTGCAAAAACCAGAACACGCTGGGGAAAATTCCGTCCATGGCTTCTGGTTGGAACCCTGTGCAATGCGATCGTGCTGTATCTGATGTTTGCCGCACCGCCGGCATGGAATGGAAGCGGGATTGTGGCATATGCAGCCATTACCTATATTGTGTGGGGAGTCACCTATACCATGATGGACATTCCTTTCTGGTCGATGATTCCGGCATTTACAGAAGGCGGAAAAGAGCGCGAAAATTTAACAACTATGGCGCGTTCCTGTTCGGGTGTCGGTTCCGCTCTCGTCACGATTATTACGATGAAATGTGTGTATATGCTGGGACAGGGAAATGAGCGCACGGGTTTCCGCTGGTTTGCACTTATTGTTGCGGTATTGTTTGTGCTGTTTATTACGATCACCTGTCTGACGATCCGGGAAAAATCCACGGTTCATATGGAAACGCCGACCGTACGGCAGATGTTTTCGGCGCTGATTCACAACGATCAGGCAATGACGGTTGTCATCACCATTGTACTGATTAACTGCTCTTTGTATATTACGTCCAATCTGCTGTTGTATTTTTTCAAGTATGATGTGAGTGGGGAGAGCTGGTATAACAGCTATACACTTTTCAGTACATTTGGCGGAGCGGTACAGATTTTGTCCATGATGGTATTGTTTCCGCTGCTGCGGAAGTTTATGAGCAGTATCCGTGTGTTCTACCTGAGTTTTGGAATGGCAATCGCAGGGTATGCGATTCTGCTTGTGCTGATGATTGGCGGTCATACTGCGCTTGGAGCCCTGGTGGTGCCGGGCTTTTTGATCTTTGCGGCATTTGGCATGCTGACCGTGCTTACCACAGTATTTCTGGCAAATACGGTAGATTATGGGGAAATGAAAAATCACCGCCGTGATGAAAGTGTGATTTTTTCCATGCAGACGTTTGTTGTGAAACTGGCTTCGGGAGTTGCCGTGCTGATCGCAGCGGTCTGTCTGTCTCTCTGTAACCTCAAGCAGGATACAAGTGCGGCGGTTGTTGCGCGTGCAGCGGATTCTTCGGTGCTGGGACTGCGGCTGACGATGGCGGGAATTCCGATGATCGGTCTTTTCATCGCGGTATTGGTATTTCGGAAAAAATATATTTTGACAGAGAAAAAGCTGCAGGAGATTAATGCAGCAATTAAAAATCAGGAGAACTGCTAAAAGAAAGGATGACAGCTATGATTCGTAAAATTGGACAGGCATTCGTACTGGATACGGCACATACAACATATGCATTTTCCATTCTGCCGGGGGGACATCCGGAGCATCTGTATTACGGGAGAACTATTCATATCGAGCATCCGGATGATCTTGAAATTCTTGTGGAAAAGCATGTGTTTGCACCGGGAAATGTGAATATCTGTGAAAAAGAGCATGCCGGTTTTTCGCTGGAGGATGTGCGGCTGGAAATGTCTTCGTACGGAAAGGGCGATATCCGTGAGCCGTTTGTTGAGGCTATTCTTTATGATGGGGCAAAGACTCTGGATTTCCGCTATGAAGATGCCGTTATTACCGGGAAAAAAGATGCGCTGGACGGACTTCCGGGTTCCTATGGAAGTGCGGGAGAAGTGCAACAGCTGTGTGTGACAATGGTGGATCGGCAGTATGATCTGAAGCTGTTGCTCTACTACTATGTCTATGAGGCGGCAGATGTGATCGGACGGAGTGCGAAGATTGTCAATGCCAGCAGTCAGGATGTACAGCTTACCCGTCTGATGAGTCTGCAGCTGGATTTTGATGACAGTGATTATATTTTTACGACATTTCGCGGCGCATGGGCGCGGGAGATGCACCGCTGTGACCAGACGCTGACCGGTGGCAGAATTGTCAATGATTCTTTTACCGGAACCACGTCGAGCCGGGCAAATTCGTTTGTGATGCTGAGCCGTCCGAAAACGGGAGAAGATCAGGGAGACTGTTACGGATTTCATCTGATCTACAGTGGAAATCACTGTGAGACTGCGGAGGTCAGCAGTTTTGGAAAACTCCGGCTTCTTACGGGGATCAATCCACGGGAATTTTCGTGGAAACTGGAGCCGGGAGCACAGTTTCAGGCACCGGAGGCCTTTATGACCTATGCGCCGGATGGATGGGGAGGCATGAGCCGGCGGATGCATGCGTTTATCCGGGAGCATATCGTGCGCGGATATTGGAAAAACAGGCCGCGCCCGGTACTTTTAAACAGCTGGGAGGCCTGCTATTTTGATATCAGTGAGAGCAGGCTCTTAAAGCTGGCAAAGGCGGGAAAAGATGCCGGAATCGAATTGTTTGTGGTGGATGACGGCTGGTTTGGCAGACGAAACGATGACACTTCTTCATTGGGAGACTGGGTGCCGAATACAAAAAAACTGCCTGGCGGCTTATCGCGCCTAGCAAAAAAAATTACAGATCTGGGGCTTTCTTTTGGAATCTGGGTAGAGCCGGAGATGGTCAGTGTGGACAGTGACCTTTACCGGAAGCATCCGGACTGGACCATTGAAATTCCCGGAAAACCGCATGCAGAAGGACGAAACCAGAGAATTCTGGATCTTGGCAGGAGAGAAGTGCAGGAGTATATCATTGCCAGTATGACAAAGGTCTTTTCTTCGGCACCGGTTTCTTATGTGAAGTGGGATATGAACCGGACGTTTTCCGATTATTATTCACAGAGCCTGCCGGCCGCACAGCAGGGAGAGGTGGCACATCGTTATGTGCTGGGACTGTACCGGTGCATGGAGGAACTGACCCGTCGTTTTCCGGAAATTTTATTTGAAGGGTGTGCAGCAGGCGGAAACCGTTTTGATCCCGGCATTTTGTGCTATTTTCCGCAGATCTGGGGAAGCGATGACACAGATGCCTGTTGCAGGGCGGACATACAGACAAATTACAGTTACGGGTATCCGCTCTCGACGGTGAGTGCACATGTATCTGCGTGTCCGAACCATCAGACGCTGCGCCGGACACCGCTTACGACCCGCTTTGCAGTTGCCGCATTCGCAGTGCTGGGGTATGAATGTAATTTCTGTGACTGTACCAGAGAGGAACTTGAGGAGATCAGGGCTCAGATTGCACTGTACAGGAAGTGGCGTAGTGTATTGCAGCAGGGCACATTTTATCGTGGGCGGACATTTGCTGACGGAAATCTCACAGAATGGACCTGTGTTTCAGAAGATCAGACACAGGCAGTCGGCATGCTGATGCAGAAACTTGCGGAACCGAATACACAGTTTCATGCGTATTATCCCAAAGGACTTGCAAAAGAGAAACGGTACCATTTTACCAACCGCGCGTTAACGTACAGTATTCTGGAGTTTGGGGATCTGGTCAACACGGTTGCTCCGGTACATATCCGCCCGGATTCCGTGACACATCATCTGCTGGCAAAATTTGTAAAGATGGATGGGGAAACGGAGGATTTCTGTGCATACGGGGATGCCCTGATGTATGGAGGTGCACATTTGCACCCGGCATTCGGAGGCACCGGGTATAATGAGAACGTACGGTATTTTCCGGATTTTGCGTCTCGTTTGTATCTGATGGATTGCAATTTATAGCCGAAAAGTGCTATGATACAAAAGAGCAATTCAGGCAGGACAGGAGATAAGAAAATGCAGAAACGAAAAAACAGATGGTACATAGCCGTTGTAGCAGTTATAATTTTAGCAGTTGTTCTGGTATTGGCAGTTGTGCTGGGGAAAAAGGGAAAGAACAAAAAAGATCCAAAGATGATTGAGCCGACGCAGCAGGAGCAGGCATCGGAAATACCGACGGAAACAGAGGAAGTATTTGATTATTCCGCTACGGAGACCGCAGAGACAAAATCGCTTCCGAAGTCCGTTGTTAGCAAGCAGGGAATTCTCATTGATGTGGATGCCGGAACGATTCTGGCTGGAAAAGATGCATTAAAACGTATGATTCCAGCATCTATGACCAAAATCTTTACCGTGCTGGTAGCAGCGGAAAATATTAAGCCAGAGCAGCTGGACGAGCTGGTTACCATCAGTATTGATGCCACAGATTTCAGTTATAGTAATGACTGCAGCAATACCGGATACGAAGTGGATGAGCAGGTAACGGTAAGGGATCTGTTTTATGGAACCATTTTGCCATCAGGGGCAGATTCTGCGGTTTCTCTGGCAACTTATGTGGCCGGTTCACAGGAAGCATTTGTGGATATGATGAATCAGGAACTGGAAAAAATGGAATTGTCGGAGACCACACATTTTACCAACTGTGTCGGCATATACAATGATGACCATTACAGTACGCCGTATGATATGGCAATGATTTTAAAAGCCGCAATGGACAATGATCTGTGCAGGGAAGTTCTTGGAACGCGAACCTATACGACATCAAAATCCAAACCACATCCGGATGGGATTACAATATCCAACTGGTTTTTGCGGAGAATTGAAGATAAGGATACACACAGTGAAATTATCGGGGCAAAGACTGGCTTTGTGAATCAGTCCGGAAGCTGTGCGGCAAGTATGGCACAGACACCGGATGGAAAAGAGTATATCTGTGTGACTGCAGGGTCCACCAGCAGCTGGCGCTGTATCTATGATCATGTGGATATTTACGATGCGTTTCTGCCGGAGACGGCACAGCCTTTTGAAAGTGAAGAGGTAACACAATAAAAAAGGAACAGCGAAAGCTGTTCCCTGTTGTTTAAAGAATGATGATATTGGCACAATTGATATCTTCTCCAAGGTTGTAAACGTTACCGCTGGTAAGCCCGACAACCACAGGACGGAGAATATAGTGCGGAATATTTTTGACCACACGCGCCTGTTCGCCGTTACTCAGTTCCACGATGCTGTCTACCGGATATAGAATCATGCTTTCAAGGAAGCTTTTCATGGCAGTTATGTCGAGTTCCATGGTCATGGACATAATCATTTCCACGGCATCTCTCTGGGAATAGGCTTTTTTATAGGGGCGTTCGGTAACCAGGGCATCATAGATATCCGCTACGGACAGAATCTTGGCATAGGGGCAGATTTTCTCCGCAGACACACCCATCGGGTATCCGCTTCCATTGATCTTTTCATGGTGTTGCAAAACACCAAGGCAGACAGCCGGAGAAAATTCCGCACGATCCTTGATCATGTTGTAACTGTATGTCGAGTGCTGCCGCATAATGGCAAATTCGTCATCATTGAGTTTGCCCGGTTTGTTTAAGATAGCATTTGGAATTTTGGTTTTTCCAATGTCGTGCAGCAAACCACAGACACCGATTTCCCGTACTTCTTCGGGAGAGAGTTCCTGCTGCTTGGCAACGATCATGGAAATGGTTGCTACATCCACGCTGTGTTTGAAGGTGTATTCGTCACTGGTTTTGAGCGTGGAGATATCAATTGCGATGGCATCATTGCTTTTAATGGAACGCATCAGGTCATCGGCAATGCTCTCTGTGGTGGCAACCATTTCCTCGGAGGTCGTATTGTTGTAGATAAACTGGATACCGGTAGACACACGTTCACGGATACTGGCAGAAAGGGTAACTTTTGCGCGGTCTTCGGTACGGAGCCGTTCGATATTTTTTTCTGCTTCCGGAGAAGTAGGAACCTGTTCAGGATTTTCCTCTTCTTCCCCCTCCTGGATGTAAACAGACATAATACCCAGTTTCAACAGGGAATCAATCATATAATCATCCAGTTCGGCACCTCTGGCAACGAGATTACGTCCCAGACGGTCAACGACCGGATGATCGAGCTTCATGCCCGGTTTTAATTGTCTTGTTCTCATGTACTTTCGTTTTATCATATTTATATTTTACTATTTGTTGGATATTTTTCCAAGTTTTTTTGGAAAACTTTAGGAGAAATTTAGGAGAAATGATATGCTTCCACAACTTTTTTTAGATCGAATGAAACAAATGCTGGAGGAAGAATACCCGGCATTTCTAAACAGTTACGAAGATACGCGTTATCAGGCACTGCGGATCAATCCGTCAAAAACTGACCGGAATCGGTTTGCTGAGGAAACTTCCTTTCACCTGCAGCCGGTGCCATGGGAAGCGAACGGGTTTTATTACGAAAAGGAAGATCAGCCGGGAAAACATCCGTATCACGAGGCGGGCGTGTACTATATTCAGGAGCCGAGTGCCATGGCACCGGCTGCATATCTGGATGCGCAGCCGGGCGAAAAAGTTCTGGATTTATGTGCGGCACCGGGGGGCAAAAGTACACAGATTGCGGCAGCGATGCAGGGGAAAGGGCTCCTTGTCAGCAATGAGATTCATCCGGCGCGGGCAAAGATTCTTTCCGAGAATATGGAACGGATGGGTGTAAAAAATGTGATGGTGACAAACGAGAGTCCGCAGACACTTGCGGGAATGTTTACGGAATATTTTGACCGGATCATGGTAGATGCTCCGTGTTCCGGGGAAGGAATGTTTCGCAAAAATGAACAGGCGTGTGAGGAGTGGAGTCCTGAAAATGTTCAGATCTGTGCGGCGCGGCAGCAGGAAATTCTTGCATGTGCGGCCTCCATGCTCCGGCCGGGAGGACGTATGGTTTACTCTACCTGTACCTTTGCACCGGAGGAAAACGAGGGAACGATCAGCCGTTTTCTGGAACAGCATCCGCAGTTTCATATTGTGCCGGTGAAAAAATATCCGGGAATGGCAGACGGTGTAGCGGCATGGACAAAACATCCGGTAGCGGAGATTGGCGATACGATCCGGTTATTTCCGCATCATCTGCACGGAGAGGGACATTTCGTTGCGGTTCTGGAAAAAGAGGGAACCGTTTCGGAAAATTACCGGGGATATTGTGCGAATGGAGAAGAAAAACCGCTGGCAAAGGGAGAAGCAAAAGCGTATCTTGCAGGATTACAGGAGTTTCTTGGAAAGATACCGGCAGATGATGCCGGGAGGTTGCTTCTTTTTGGAGAGCAGCTGTATCTGATGCCGGAACATATGCCGGCAACCAGACGGCTGCATGTGCTGCGTCCGGGTCTGCATCTTGGCACAGTTAAAAAGAACCGGCTGGAACCGGCACACGCACTGGCACTTGCAATTTCTCCGCAGGAAGCATGCCACAGCTGGAATCTGTCTGTGGATGAAGCACGCGCGTATCTGGCCGGGCAGACGTTTCCGGCAGAAGGGGAGAAGGGCTGGTATCTGATCACGGTAGATGGATACAGTCTCGGCTGGGGCAAACTTGCAGGTTCTGTGATGAAGAATCACTACCCGAAGGGGCTGCGGAAGCTGCTCTAAAAGAAGTCCACCTGATACTGTTGCACTACTTTCGCTTATTTTTATTTATACAATAAAAGAAACATTTGGGGGTAAGTGATTCTACAGATCAAACATTAATTTATGTCAAAGTATGTAAGGATAAAATTATATCATTAAAAGGTAAAAATAATAAAAAGAAAAGTATAATTGTGCTGGAAACTATATTGATAGTTTGAAGCTGGATAAAAAAATTATCAATCTGCTAAAAAATGAAAGAATTTCGAAGTTTGAGATGTCAGGAAAATATGGTTTTATAAGAACATTTAGTGGGAGTGGAGTGCTTTTTCGTGTAGCATCGGGGAAGACCGTTGCAAAAATAATAAATAAGATAGATTTGGATATTGCAATACCTGGCAGAGATAAAAAAGCAAATTATGCTTTGGTATATTCCCGAGATACAGGAGAAATCTGGAATATTGACAGTCGCCATAATAAGCTTAACAAGATAGATTTGCCATATGAATATTTGAACTACTTATATACAGATAATGGAAAAATTTTAATATCTTCAGATAATACAGTATATGGGGAACTTGATAGTTTTCTTACAAAAAAATAATGAAGCGTTTATCTGACAAGTGGAAGGTATATTAAAAATGACATATGATTCAAATAAGGGCAGTTTAAAAACTGCCCTTGTTAATAGTTTTACTTAAAATATAAGAAACTCCTGCAAATGCGCATTTTTTATATTACTATTTTACCACAAATGCGCGTTTTTTAAAGCACCGTTTTACCACAAATGCGCATTTTCTACAGGATTATATACTGTGACCGCCGCCACC
>OHPC01000831.1_pt1 | contig 16000 bp, 13 predicted proteins | sample 1577631 | NCBI WGS metagenome assembly OHPC01 (sample SAMEA3879560, study PRJEB24766) | human gut metagenome | biome: human-associated habitat; feature: feces | place: USA | collected 1985/1987 | reverse complement strand
TATCAAGCTGGTCACTGGAAGTTCCAAGCTCAAGACACGCTTTTGTGATAGCTTCATTCTTTGTTTTTGCTGAAAACTGAATGTAATCCTCCATTACGAACCCCTCCGTTCCTGATTATTTCTTCTTATTTCTCTCATCAAAGTCTCTTACGAGATTTGCTTTAGCTGTGATGCTGCCCGGTTTTGCACTTCTTGCCTTCTCATAAGCAGTATCAACCTTCTGTGCTCTGTCTGAAGCACCATTGTTTCCGCTGTTGCCCTTATTGATCACAGGTTTATTGATATTCTTGGCGGACTGATGAGCCTGATTGGTGATCTTCTGCGGCGGAAGTCCTTCCTTCGCACGCTTCGCTTCGATCTTCTTCATATTCTCATTAACCAGATCATCAATGTTCATCTTATCAAGATGACGATTGATAAACCACTGCTGAACACTTCTTACAACCGCACTTGCGATCCAGTAGATACCGAGACCGACCGGAACAGTAAAACACATTACCAGGGAGAATAATGGCATGGTGCGGTTCATCATCTTCATCTGCTGAGCCATCTGGTCATTATCTCCGCCTGCTGTTGCAGCCGTTGGCATTAACTTGATATTTAAAACCTGTGTCAAATAAGAAATCACAGGAATCAGCAATGCAAGAACTGCCATCAGAATACTTCCACCTGCAAATGCAGCTTTGATGATCTGAAATGGAGTATCTGAAATATTTAATCCTATAAAGTTGTTTACATGAGAAACTACACCATATGTAGAATCAATGGAATCTGTGAGCGCCGGGAATGACTCTCTTAAGGAATCCCATCCGGTAGAACTCATTTTTGATAAAACATCTACTACATAATTCTGTAATGTTGTTGTATCTGTTGCCGTAAAATCAACCTGTACTGTGTTCAATTTTAATGTGCTCATCAGGTTTGTCATAATATCCTGATAGCCGCTTGTTGCCATGATCTTATCAACCAGATCAAGATAAACATCCTTCACACTGCTGATATAGGCAGGAACATTCATAAATACACGGTACAACGCCAAAAGTAAAGGCATCTGGATTAACATCTGCACACAGCTGCCTGTCGGTGAAACACCATACTTCTCATAGATCTGCTGTGTCTCAGCCTGCATATTCTGCATGGATACGGTATCTTTCTTATCCTTATACTTTTTCTGGACCGCCTGAAGCTCTGGGTTCATCTTCTGAGATAACTTCGAGAACTTCTGCTGTTTATAAGTCAATGGGAACATTAAAGCATAAATAACAATGGTAAATAAAATAATAGAAAGACCTACGTTGGAAATTCCAACTTTTTCCATTAAAATATACATGCCATTCATTATCCAGCCAAGTAATTTTGCAATTGGTCCAAGAATGGCACCATTGTATGCTGTTAATAACATCTCTGACACTGAAAATACCTCCAATTATGGAACGGGATCATATCCGCCTTTTGAAAAAGGATTACATCTTATAATTCTCCAAAGCGCTAACGCCCCACCTTTGACAGCTCCATACTTTTCGACAGCCTCTAACCCATAGGTGGAACAGGTCGGGTAGTATGGACATTTTGTTGTTTTCATCGGAGAAATATACTTTCTATAAAATTTAATCAAAGCAATCAATATTTTTTTCAAAATGATTCCATCTTCTTTTCTAAAATCTTTACTTCAAAATTTTATGAAGACCTCCAAGATGTAACAAAGCACTTTCCACTTCATGATATGAAATATCTTTTGCTGTATTTCTTGCGATGACTACAATGTCTAAACCACTATTAAACATGTCTTCCTGTAGCCGGTAACTTTCTCTGATCAATCGGGTTACATGATGTCTTATAACACTATTTCCTACTTTTTTACTTACCGATATGCCTAACCGGTTTCTTTCTGTATCGTTTTTCAGAACGTACATCACCAGATAACGATTTGCATAAGATTTTCCTTTTTTATATACGTTCTGAAAATCTCTGTTTTTCTTTAATGATTCTGAATATTTCATCTAATATTCCTTTGCCAAAAATTGATCATAAAAGAAGAAAAGACCACAAATATGTGGCCTATGCTGATAATTTTTTTCTACCTTTTAATCTTCTAGCAGCCAATACTTTTCTTCCGCCTGCAGTACTCATTCTGCTTCTGAATCCGTGAACTTTCGCTCTCTGTCTCTTTTTAGGTTGGAATGTCATCTTCATGTCACATACACCTCCTCTACAATTCAAACATTTATTTTACTCAATGTTATGATAAGTCTACTTCAATAGCGACAAAACATCATTTTTATTTATATCAAAATAATCGGACAAAGTCAAGCAAAATCTCATAAAATAAGGCTTTTGCAAATATTTAGTTTTCCACTTTCTGTGATTTTCGTTTTTTTACCACTATATATATAAGGAAGAAATGCATTTTATCTATATATGGTATAATGTTATACACATAGAAAATCAAAAATTTTTCCACAGAAAACCCAGTATTTATGCCGTTTACATAAGTTATCCTCAATTTGTGGATAACTTGTGGACAATTTCTTGATAATGTCATCATAACTTGTGTATAAATGTGTACAATCCTTATTTTTCCCGGTCTATAACTATTTTTCCATTATTAACAATAACTTCTAGTATATTCACATTAAGCGTTAAAACGCCCATATAGCCACTTTTTTTATCAACGCCCTATCCCCAGTCCTTCCACAATTAAACGTTGATAATTCCGCAAAAATAGTGTAGGATAGCATTATATAGAATTTTTTAGAGTTTTTTAAGCAGTTAATCTTAACTGCTATATTTTAGTGCTATCAGAAAACGGAGTTAGAAAATGGACAAGATTTTGGAAAAATGGGATGAAATTTTACAGACAGTAAAAACAGAGCATGATGTCAGCGACATTTCTTTTGATACCTGGATCAAACCTCTGGAAGTTTTTGGTGTTGAGGGAAATACCCTCTATATCCTTGTTCCATCTGAACAGATGACTTTAAGTTATATCTCAAAAAAATATTATCTTCCTTTAAAAGTAGCAATTGCTGAAATTATCGGAACCGAATATGAGATTCAGTTTATTTTACCGGAACAGACCAGGAATATCAGACCTTCCAATAATAAAGGAAAGAAAACACCTGAACCTGAAGCTTCCAAACGTTCCAACTTAAATCCAAATTACACATTTGATACTTTCGTTGTCGGCAGCAATAACCGTTTTGCACAGTCTGCCTCCCTGGCAGTAGCGGAATCTCCGGGAGAAGCTTACAACCCTCTTTATATTTATGGTGGACCTGGACTTGGAAAAACCCACTTGATGCATTCCATTGGACATTTCATCCTGGAAAGAAATCCGGAAGCAAAAGTTTTGTATGTTACTTCCGAGGAATTTACCAATGAAGTTATCGAATCTATCCGTAGTGGTAACGCCTCTGCGATGAATAAATTCCGTGAAAAATACAGAACCATCGACGTTCTCATGATCGACGACGTTCAGTTTATTATAGGAAAAGAAAGTACACAGGAAGAATTTTTCCACACGTTCAACGCTCTCCACTCCGCAGGCAAACAGATCATTTTAACATCGGATAAACCGCCAAAGGATATGGAAACGTTAGAAGAACGAATCCGTTCCCGTTTCGAATGGGGACTTATGGCAGACATCGGAGCTCCTGATTACGAGACGCGAATGGCAATCCTTCGCCGGAAAGTGGAATCTGATGATATGTCCTTAAGCGATGACATTTTAAATTACATCGCAAATAATATTAAATCCAACATCCGTGAATTAGAGGGAGCTTTGAACAAACTCCTCGCTTACTCGAATCTGGAAAAAACAGAGATCACCATGGAGATTGCCAAGAAAGAACTTCAGAATATTATTACACCGGACAAGCCAAGAGAAATCACTCCTCAGCTTATCATTGAAGTTGTTTCGGAACATTTCCAGATTTCACTGGATCAGATGATCTCAAAAAACAGAAGTAATGAGATTGCAAGACCAAGGCAGATTGCCATGTACCTCTGTAAAACCATGACGGATATTCCATTGGATTCCATCGGTTCCTTACTGGGCGGAAGAGATCACTCGACCATTATCCACGGCATCAAAAAAATTGCGGATGAGTACGATTCCAACGAACAGACACGCAATTTAATTGAAACTATCAAGAAAAAAATCAATCCAAACTAAAGTTATCAACTTTTTTTCGAGTTATTAACAAAATTTTGTGGATAACCTGTTCAAATCATGTTTAATTTATGTTTAAAGTTTTGGATAACCTACTTTTCAAGATGAATTTCAAATTTTTTCTGAGGAGGCTTAAAATTTTAATTCACATTTTATCCAAGGTTAATCCTCATGCTTTTCACATAGTTATACAGTCGGATTTTTCGGACAAGCCCTTATGTTTTCAAGGGTTGCAGGGTTATTCACTTATTCACACACACTAATACGACTACTTTTAATATCTTTTATTAATTATATTTATTTTGGCTTTCGCCAAGCAGGAAGGAGTTATTCACATTATGAAATTAATCTGTTCTAAATCAAATCTGCTTCATGGAGTTAACATTGTGTCCAAAGCTGTTCCAACCAGAACCACAATGGCAATCCTTGAATGCATTTTAATTGATGCTTCTGCTAATGAAATCAAATTAACAGCAAACGATATGGAACTTGGAATTGAAACTAAGATTGAAGGAGAAATTGCAGAGAGGGGAATCATTGCATTAGATGCTAAGATTTTTTCTGAGATTGTCCGTAAATTACCGGACAGTGATGTTGTGATCGAAACAGATTCCAATTTTAAAACTACCATTACCTGTGAGAAAGCAAAGTTTAACATTGTTGGAAAATCAGGTGATGATTTTTCCTATATTCCATTTATTGAAAGAAATGAATGTATTTCAATCTCCCAGTTTACTTTAAAAGAAGTCATTCGTCAGACGATTTTCTCAATTGCTGACAATGACAATAATAAACTGATGACGGGTGAACTTTTCGAGATTGAAGAGAATCAGTTAAAAGTAGTTTCTCTGGATGGACATAGAATTTCCATCCGTAATATTGAATTAAAGAATAATTACGATCATAAGAAAGTAGTTGTTCCTGGTAAAACACTTCAGGAAGTAAGTAAGATTTTACCTGGAAGTGCAGAGGAAGAAGTCAATATTTTCCTTTCAGAGAATCATATTGTATTTGAATTTGATGATACTACAGTTGTATCCAGATTGATTGAAGGGGAGTATTTCAAGATTGAGCAGATGCTTTCCTCTGATTATGATACAAAAGTTAAGATTAATAAGCGTGAATTATTAGACTGTATCGACCGTGCAACACTTCTCGTAAAAGAGGGTGACAAGAAACCAATTATCATGAATATCACAGATGGAAATATGGAATTAAAGATCAATTCTTTTATTGGTTCCATGAATGAAGATATTGATATCACAAAAGAGGGAAAAGATATCCTCATTGGATTTAATCCGAAATTCTTTATCGATGCATTGAGAGTCATCGATGAGGAAGAGGTTTCTCTTTATATGGTAAACCCGAAGGCTCCATGTTTTATCAAGGATGATGAAGGAAAGTTCATTTATCTGATTCTTCCGGTAAACTTTAACGCAGCCACTAACTAAGAAAGGCAGAAAGATGATCACAGTAAATATCAGAGAGACGGACGAATTTATTAAACTGGGACAGGCTTTGAAAAAAGCAGGTCTTGTAGAATCCGGAGTAGATGCAAAGTTTTTTATTCAGGATGGACAGGTAAAATTAAACGGCGAGACAGAGCTTCAGCGTGGAAAAAAATTATACAATGGAGATGTTGTTTCCTTTAACGGCGAGACAATTCAGATTGTAAAATGATCATAAAGTCAATTGAATTGCAGAATTTTCGAAATTATGAAGATTTAAATATTTCATTTGATGAGGGAACCAATATTTTTTACGGGGACAATGCGCAGGGAAAAACGAATATCCTTGAAGCTGCATACTTAAGTGGAACAACTAAGTCCCACAAATGTAGTAAGGACAAGGAAATGATCCGTTTCGGGGAGCAGGAGTCCCATATCAGAACGGTTGTTGTAAAAAAAGAAAAAGAATATCAGATTGATATGCATTTAAAACACAATCGTTCCAAGGGAATCGCAATCAATAAAGTTCCAATCAAAAAAGCCAGTGAGCTTTTTGGAATTCTCAATATGGTATTTTTTTCGCCTGAGGATCTGAATATTATCAAAAATGGTCCGGCGGAGCGCCGCAGATTTCTGGATTCTGAATTATGCCAGTTGGATAAAATATATTTGTCAGATCTTACAACTTACAATAAAATTTTGAATCAGCGTAACAAATTATTAAAAGATATGGTTTACAGACCGGATTTAAAGGATACACTTCCGGTATGGGATATGCAACTGGTAGAAACTGGCAGGAAAATCATTCGGCGAAGAAAACAGTTTGTTGATGAGCTAAATGAGATCGTGCATGATATTCACTATCGGATTTCCGGTGAAAAAGAAGATTTGCTTTTGCAGTATGAACCAAGTATTGAAGATATTTTTTTTGAGGATGAACTGTCCAGAGTCAAAGAGAGGGATATGCGGCAGTGTATGACATCAGTGGGACCGCACCGGGATGACCTTCTTTTTTCCATCGGTGAGGTGGATATCCGGAAGTTCGGTTCCCAGGGACAGCAGAGAACTTCTGCGCTGTCCTTAAAATTGTCAGAGATCGAACTGGTTAAACGGTCCATTCATGATACACCGGTTTTGTTGCTCGATGATGTGTTGTCGGAACTTGACAGTAACCGGCAGAATTATCTGCTCAACAGTATTCATGATACACAGACGCTGATCACCTGTACAGGGCTGGATGAATTTGTAAAAAATAGATTTCAGATCAATAAGATATTTAAAGTTGTACAGGGGACTGTGGAAGAGAGAAAAGAAATATAATTGCATTGTACATATTTTTTTATGTGCAGAATGGAGGAATAAATGGGTACAGAAAACGAATATGGTGGAGACCAGATCCAGATTTTGGAAGGACTTGAGGCTGTTCGTAAAAGACCGGGTATGTACATCGGTAGTACATCAGCCAGGGGCTTACATCATCTGGTATATGAGATTGTAGATAACTCAGTAGATGAGGCACTTGCCGGATACTGCAAAAATATTGAAGTGACCATAAATGAAGATAACTCTATTACCGTAGAAGATGATGGACGTGGTATTCCGGTCGACATCAATCACAAAGCTGGAAAATCCGCATTGGAAGTCGTATACACTGTACTTCATGCCGGTGGAAAATTTGGCGGTGGAGGCTACAAAGTATCCGGTGGACTTCACGGCGTAGGTGCGTCAGTTGTAAATGCACTTTCCACAAAGTTAAAAGTTGAGGTTTACCGTGAAGGAAAGGTTTATTTCCAGAGTTACAAGATCGGTAAACCGGATGAACCGGTGAAAGTGATCGGAGAATGCGGCGAGGACAAGCACGGAACAAAGGTTACTTTCTGGCCGGACGGATCGATTTTTGAAGAGACCGTTTTTGATTATGATACGTTAAAACAGAGATTCCGTGAGATGGCGTTCCTTACCAAGGGACTTCGCATCAGCCTGACTGATCTCCGGGATGAAGAACCGAAGGAAAGAGTGTTCCACTATGAAGGCGGTATCAAGGAGTTCGTTCAGTACTTAAATCGCAGTAAGACTCCGCTTTATGAGCAGATCATCTACTGTGAAGGAACAAAAGATAATGTAGAAGTTGAAGTTGCAATGCAGCACAATGATTCATATACAGAAAGTACATACAGCTTTGTAAATAATATCACGACACCGGAAGGTGGGACCCATGTGGTCGGATTCAGAAATGCGATCACAAAGACCTTTAACGACTATGCGAGAAAGAACAAATTATTAAAAGACAGTGAGCCGAATCTTTCCGGTGAGGATATCAGGGAAGGTCTTACAGCGATCATCAGTGTTAAGATCGAGGATCCTCAGTTTGAAGGACAGACCAAGCAGAAGCTCGGTAACAGTGAAGCGAGAGGTGCGGTTGACAGTATCGTCAGCAGCCAGCTTCAGATCTTCCTTGAACAGAATCCTGCTATTGGAAAATCAATTGTTGAGAAGTCGGTTATGGCGCAGAGAGCAAGAGAGGCGGCCAGAAAGGCGAGAGATCTTACCAGAAGAAAATCCGCACTGGAAGGCATGTCGCTGCCTGGAAAGCTTGCAGACTGTTCAGACAAAGATCCGAAAAACTGTGAGATCTTTATCGTAGAGGGAGATTCCGCGGGTGGTTCTGCAAAGACAGCGAGAAGCCGTGCAACACAGGCAATTCTTCCTTTGCGTGGTAAAATTCTGAATGTGGAAAAAGCGAGACTGGATAAAATTTACGGCAATGCCGAGATCAAAGCAATGATCACTGCATTTGGTACCGGAATTCATGAAGACTTTGATATTTCCAAGCTGCGTTATGACAAGATCATTATTATGACGGATGCCGATGTCGATGGTGCTCATATTGCGACACTGATGCTGACATTTTTATACCGTTTTATGCCGGAACTCATCAAGCAGGGGCATGTATATCTTGCAACTCCGCCGCTTTACAAGATTGAGAAAAATAAAAATATCTGGTATGCGTACGATGACGCTGAATTAAACAATATCCTGATTGAGATCGGACGTGATGGCAATAACAAAATCCAGCGTTACAAAGGACTTGGAGAGATGGATGCCGAGCAGCTCTGGGAGACGACTATGGATCCGGAAAAACGTATTTTAAAACGTGTCATGATCGATGAGGAAAATTCTTCGGAGATTGATGTGACATTTACGACTTTGATGGGTGACAAGGTAGAACCGAGACGTGAGTTTATCGAGGAAAATGCAAAGTATGTACAGAATCTCGATGTCTGATATATTACGATAAACCAAAATTTTAAAAACGGGGTGATTTTATGCACGCAAGAACAAAAGTTACAGTTCGTTACGCAGAAACGGATAAAATGGGAATTGTACACCACTCAAATTATCCGATTTGGTACGAAATAGCAAGAAATGACTATATAAAAATGTTCGGAATCAGCTACACAGACATGGAAAATGCAGGTGTAATGACTCCCCTTTTGAACCTGAGTTGTCATTTCGGAATCCCTGCCCTTTATGAGGACGAGCTGATTATCCGCACTTGGGTGCAGACTATCACAGCCGCAAGAATTATTTTTACATACACGGTAAAGCGTATTGAAAAGGACGGTTCGGAAACTGAACTTGGCTACGGTACAACCGAACACGGCTTTGTAGATTCCAAAACATTCCGTCCCACAAGCATCAAAAAACGCTTTCCGAAACTCTACGAAGATATTTCAGCCGCAGTAAAACACTTCTAACAGCGAGTCGCCGGCAGCGTGTCGCTGCACCCAAAATAACATTATTATAAATTATTGAACAGACAGTAACAAGAGCTTGAAAAGCGAGGAAAGAATATGGATAACGAACAGAATCAGAACAAGAATTCGAGAATTATTGATGTCGATCTGCAAAATGAAATGAGAAAAAGCTTTTTGGACTACTCCATGAGCGTTATTGTTTCCCGTGCGTTGCCCGATGTCAGAGACGGTTTGAAACCTGTTCACAGAAGAATACTCTATACAATGAATCAAATCGGTCTTGATCCGTCAAAGCCGTACCACAAGTGTGCCGACACGGTAGGTCAGGTGCTTGGTTCGTATCACCCTCACGGTGACGCCTCGGTTTATGACGCAATGGTTCGTCTTGCACAGGATTTTTCCATGAGATATATGCTTGTTGACGGTCACGGTAACTTCGGTTCAGTTGACGGTGATCCGCCTGCCGCTTACCGTTATACAGAGGCAAGAATGAGTAAAATTTCTCTTGAAATGCTCACGGATATTGAGAAAAACACGGTTGACTTTATGTCAAACTACGATGACCGTCTTAAAGAGCCGACTGTTCTTCCAAGCCGTTTTCCAAATCTTCTTGTAAACGGTTCAAGCGGTATTGCCGTTGGTATGGCAACCGAAATTCCTCCCCATAACCTCGGTGAAACAATTGACGCAGTTTGCACTCTCATTGACAATCCCGATGCTGAGCTTGCAGAGATTATGGAGTGTATGCCCGGACCCGACTTCCCGACAGGCGGTATTATCATGGGCAGAAGCGGTATTCGTGCCGCCTATGCAACAGGTCGAGGAAAAATCACCGTAAGAGCCAAGACTGAAATTATCGAAGCTAAAAACGGCAGATATAAAATTATCGTTACGGAGCTTCCGTACAAGGTCAACAAAGCAAGACTTATTGAAAACATTGCCGACCTCGTAAAGGATAAGAGAATTGAGGGTATTTCAAATATCGAGGATCATTCCGACCGTAAGGGTATGCACATTGAAATTGACATCAAGAGAGATGCCTCACCTCAGATTGTTCTTAACCAGCTGTTCTCATATACACAGTTGCAGACAACCTTCGGTGCAATTATGCTTTCTATCGTTGACGGCGAGCCTAAAATTCTTTCACTCAAGGAAATGCTCCAATGCTATATTGAATTTCAGGCTGAGGTTATTCGCCGTCGTACTGATTTTGACCTCAAAAAAGCCCGTGACAGAGCTCACATTCTCGAGGGCTTGAAGATTGCGCTTGATTTTATTGACGAGGTAATCAAAATCATCAGAAACAGCACGGATACTGCAAGTGCAAAAGCAGGTCTTATGGAGCGTTTTGGTCTTGATGATGTTCAGGCTCAGGCTATCGTTCAGATGCGTCTTGGTCAGCTCACAAATATGGAGCAGACTAAGATTGAGGATGAAATTGCAGCCCTCCACGCAAAGATTGAAGAATATCTCGAAATTCTTGCAAGCGAGCCAAGACAGCTTGAAATCGTAAAAGAAGAAATTATGCAGATTCGTAATAAGTATGCCGATCCGAGAAGAACAGAAATTTGTGCTGTAAGCGGTGAGGTTGATATTGAGGATCTTATTCCGCAGGAGGAGTGCGTTCTTACACTTACACAGTTTGGATATGTAAAGCGTCTTTCTGCCGATACCTACAAAATTCAGCGCAGAGGAGGTCGCGGTGTATCGGGTATGTCACGCCGTGAAGAAGATATTGCGGCTGAAATGTTCGTAATCAATTCACACGATTATGTTCTGTTCTTTACCGACAAGGGCAGAGTTTATCGCCTTAAATGCTATGAGGTTCCCGAGGGAAGCCGTCAGTCAAAGGGTGTGAATATTGCAAATCTGATTCCGATTTCACCCGACGAAAAGGTTACTTCAATGATAAGAGTACCTGAATTTGACGAGGAAAAATACCTTGTTATGGTCACTCGTCAGGGCATTATCAAGCGTATTGAACTCAATGCATACAACACCTCAAGAAAGGGCGGTCTTATCGCTCTTGAACTTAACGAGGGTGACGAACTTGCGTGGGTAAGAATGACTGATGGTAACAGTCAGGTTATTATCGCTACCAAGAAAGGTATGGCTATTCGCTTTAACGAAACCGACATTCGTGCAATGGGCAGACAGGCTCGAGGTGTTAAGGCAATGGCTCTCAAAGAGGGCGACTGCGTAGTCGGAATGAGTGTTGTCCGTGAGGGCGGTCTTGTTCTCACAGTTTCCGAAACAGGCTACGGCAGACTTTCAAGTCCCGATGATTACCGTGTTCAGAGCCGTGGCGGTAAAGGTCTTACAAACTACCACACGGAAAAATACGGCGATGTTGCCGCTATCAAGGTGGTTAACCTTGACGATGATATTATTATCATCTCAGAAGAAGGCATTATTATCAGAATTGCCGCCGAATCAATTCGTGTTTGCGCCCGTCCTTCAAAGGGTGTAACCGTAATGAAAGTAAACGGTGATGACAGGGTTGTAACAATCGCCCGTGTTCCTCACATTGACGGTGAAGATGATGAATCAGCCGAGAGCGAAGATAACGCAGAAAACGGTGAACCGTCAGAAGCGGTTACAGAAGAAGTTTCCGAAAATAACGAGGGCGAAACTTCTGATTCAACCGAAGAAAATACGGAAGAATAATTGATAAAAATAAGAAAACTCCACTTTTTTAAGTGGAGTTTTTGACACATATGAAAATCTGGTGATTTGATGAAAAAATCTTTAGTTCTGATTGTAGCGGCAATCCTCATGCTTTCACTTTTCGGCTGTTCTGACAAGAAGAATGCCGATGTTTCGGGTGTAGTAGATGCGCCCGATAAATTTTCTACTCTCGATGAGGCAAAGGTAACAGAAAATCCGAACATTCGCAAAGAAAGTGAAAATGTAAACGGAATGTGCTACGCAATCACTCTTGAAGAATTTACATATAATTACAACGAAATGCTCAAAGAGGCGGGTAATCTTGATATGATTAATCCAAAGGGTTGGAAAATGCTCGGAAGTCCTCAGAATGACGCAAACGGAACGGAGTATCAGTATTATTACTACGATGCCGATAAAATCAGCTTCACAGCCTCTGTTGAAACAAAGACAAATTATATTATGAATATAGGTCTCGGAACAACAATGAGCAACTTTGTTTCGATTGAGAACGAGAAAAATAACAGCGATACAATCCTGATGAAAAGTGCCGTAATGGCTGCCGCAGTAAGCGGAATGGGCATTAATAAGGTTGATACAATTCAGGATATTTTCTATCTTACAACCTTTGAAAATACAAATGAGCTGTGGTACAACGGCAATGTCTATGCTCTCAGCACCAATGAGGATAAGGCAGACAGTGAACGCAGTACAATGCTGTTTCGCACCTTTCCTATCTCTGATGAAGTAAAAGAAAAATGGGGCATTGACGAGTATGAAAGCTATGCGGCAAACGCAACTCAGGTAACAACAAACGCAAATTAAAAATGAATTTTGCAAAAAGACAAGGCGACTATCGTTTTCGATAGCCGCCTTATAGTTTAATCTCTTCTGTTATTTGTTTTACTTTTTCTTTCTGTCAACAGCCGTTGCCTGAGGAGCGTCATCCCAAGCTTCGCAGTGCGATAGAATGCTTTATTCCGCCGATAACGGAAGATGAGTAAGTCGGTAAATTAAATATAACAAACATATAAATACCGCAACAAAACAAGCGACAGTTTAATTTCTGTCGCTTGTAATTATACTTTATTCTGTTTTACATTACATATATCATATACCGAGTTCAAGAACTACAAATTCTGCGGACATGGGCGGAATTGTGAGTATACCGTTCTCAAGCTTTGAACCGAAAACAGGCTTGCCGTCAGCATATCCGGGCGGCATTTTTGCCTCGACTTCATAATCATAGAGATTGAATGTGCAGAAAATAGCGGAATCTTTGTCGTGGCGGATGTATGAAATTCTTCTTTCCTCCGAAAGAGCATTTATAAAATCACCGTCCCACAATGCCGAACAGCTTTTTCTGACATCGGCAAGCTTTTTGTGCCATTCAATGAGTTCCTTATTTTCTTTGCCCCACGGATAACAGCAACGGTTGAACGGATCACGATATCCCTCCATTCCTGCCTCGTCACCGTAATAAATACACGGAAATCCCGGGAGAGTAAACTGCATTGCACTTGCAACCTTGAGCAGCTTTACACCTAGTTTTTTATGCTCGTCATCAAGCTTAGTGTCAGCCTGCCATTCTCTGTCCTTGCCGTCAAGCGGTTCGCCTGCCATAACTGTGATTGCTCTTTCGGTATCGTGAGTCGAAAGTGAATTCATCAGCACTCTGAGAACAGGACGGGGATAATTTTCGATTACGCTCATAATCTGATCCATTGTGTATTTGCCGTGCTGACCTTTGCAGAAGTTGAGAATTGCATCCCTGAACACATAGTTCATAACGGAGTCAAACTGTTCGCCGAGCAAGAACTTTCTTCTTGCACCGTAGCTTTCCTTGTTGCTTGCGTCCTCCCACACTTCACCTACAAGAAAGGCGTTCGGATTTTCGTCCTTAACGGCTTTGCGTAGATTTTCAATGAACACATCGGGAAGTTCATCTGCAACATCAAGTCGCCAACCCGAGTTACCGCATTTCATCCATTTTCTGACAATGCCGTCTTTGCCGTTAATATATTCGTTGAATGACGGAGTTTCCTCAATAACCTCGGGCAGAGTATCAAAGCCCCACCAGCTTTGGTAATTGTTCGGCCATTCGTTGAATTTGTACCAACTGAAATACGGTGAGTTTTTGTCATTATACGCACCGCCCTTGCCGTATTTGCCGTAACGGTTGAAGTAAACGCTGTCACTTCCCGTATGAGAGAACACACCGTCATTTATGATGTGTATTCCCCTCTTTTTAGCCTCTGCGCAAAGGTGCCTAAAATCTTCCTCCGTTCCGAGAATCGGATCAACCTTTGAGTAGTCGCCCGTATCATAGCGGTGGTTTGAGTATGCCTCGCTGATAGGATTAAGGTAAATACAGCTTACGCCGAGGCTTTCAAGGTAATCAAGCTTCATCGTAATTCCCTTGAGGTCGCCCATAAAGAAATCATTGTTCTTAATCATTCCGTTTTCATCGGGTTTCCATTCGGGGAGAGCATACCAATGCTTGTTGCGTTTGAAGTCGGTACGCTTTATATTCTTTTCTTCACCGCTGAAATAAAAACGGTCGGGAAAAATCTGATACATAATTCCGCCGACAAGCCAGCCGGGAGTTTTAAAGCCTTTTTTGTAGCAGGTAATCTGCCAGCTTCTACCCATATAGTCTTCAATGGTGCTGACCTTATACGGATCGGACGGAATAACATATCTTGTTTTATCAATGGTAGTAAGCTTAAAGTTATACCAATAAAGTCCGATTTTTTTCGGGGTAAAATCGCACTCCCAAATTTCGGTATCCTCGTCAAATTTACCGCACCAGATAAGCTCGGTAAATTCCCAGTTGCAGTCATAATCATATTTTACACACAAGTGTGCTTTTTGTGTATGCTCCGCCTTAGGCAAAAGAATTCTGAAATGAATCTCGGTACCCTCTTCAACCGCACCAAACGGTGAACGATAGTAAATTTTTCGTGAATCAAACGGTACGGGCATATAATCACTTCCCATAATAATATATTCCGAAATGTCAATTTTGTTTTGGCGGTTATGCCCTGTTAATCGGAAATTAAGACAAATCCGCCAAAATGACGCAAAGATTATTTTATCATAAGAGAATAAATATTTCAACCGATATTAAGTTGTAAACAGCATAAAATCGCCAAATTTGCCTACGAATGAAAAAATATTTAAACAATATTCTCTTTGCTCTTTTATTATTTCCGATTTTATATTATAATGTAAAATGATTATGTATGCAAAGAAGTCAAACAAGGACGAAAAAGCTATAAAAGGGAGATGCATTTCCTATGGAGAAAAAGAGAGTAAGCGTTCAGATTGAGGGAAGAAGTTATTCACTTATCACAACAGATGATGAAAAGTATGTTCAAAAGGTAGCAAACGAGGTGCTTTCTCACATAAGAAAAGCCGCCCAAAGCACAAAGCAGCTTGATACCCGTGATTGTGCGGTTCTTGCGGCGCTTAACTTCTGTGATGACCGCAACAAGGCTCTTAAAAAGAACAAAGATTATGTTGAAAAAGCCGACAAAATTATTCAGCAGACAAATGATTTAAACAGGCTTTGCAAGGAATACAGAGAGAAGCTTACGGAGGCCATGAACGATAACACTCGACTAATAAATAATAATAAAGAGCTTGAAAAAAGACTCGCTGTTCTCGGACACGAGGTTTCACAGCTTAAAGAAAAGCTCGAAAGTGTTGAGAAAGGCAAAGAAAAAGCCGAATCTGAAAAATCAGAGCCTGAAAAAAATTCAGTTCCAAAGGAAAAAAAGACTTCAGATGCAAAAAATAACATGACAGAGCAGTCAGATGATATACCCGTGAATGTTCTGTCAAACGAGGCTAAAAAAACAGAACAGGAATTGCGTAATGAAAAACTTCTCGGTTATGTTCCAATGACGCAGTTCTCTCTGTTTGATGAAGATAAGAAATGAAAAAGATAGAAA
>OHPC01000816.1_pt1 | contig 16262 bp, 10 predicted proteins | sample 1577631 | NCBI WGS metagenome assembly OHPC01 (sample SAMEA3879560, study PRJEB24766) | human gut metagenome | biome: human-associated habitat; feature: feces | place: USA | collected 1985/1987 | reverse complement strand
ATACCCGAACTCAGCACGCCGCCGCCTGATACGATAACAGGACGCTTGCTTGCGTTGATGGCCTCAACAGCCTTTTTAACCTGAATTGCGTGTCCCTTAGTGTTCGGCTTGTAACCGATAATGTTTACGCTTTCGGGATATTCAAAACTTTCAATTTCATTTTCCTGAATATCAACGGGAATGTCGATAAGTACAGGACCGGGTCTGCCGGTTGAGGCAATATGGAAAGCCTCTTTGAAAACTCTCGGAAGGTCTTCTGTTTTGCTGACGAGATAACTGTGCTTTACAAACGGTTCACAAGCTCCTGTGATGTCAGCTTCCTGAAAGACATCTCTGCCGAGAAGGTCGGAACGAACCTGACCTGTAATGGCAACAATCGGAATAGAGTCCGTATAGGCGGTTGCAATGCCTGTGATGAGGTTGGTTGCACCGGGACCGGAAGTTGCCACGCAAACACCGGGACGATTACTGCATCTTGCATAGCCGCTTGCCGCATGAGCAGCGTTCTGTTCCTGACGAACAAGAATGTGGGTAATGCTCGAGTCGTAAATTTTATCGTAAAATGGGCAGATAGCCGCACCCGGATAACCAAAGACTATGTCAACGCCCTCGGCTTCCAAACATTTTACCATAATTTCAGCACCGCTGATCATTATGTTTTGTCCCTCCTATCCTTTTTATTGTGAGCAAAAGGTGTTTTGTAACATTAAATATACCCTTTTACTTTACCGCTAATTATACAATAAATACCTTAAAAAGTAAAGAGCAGTATTGACCATAAATTAAATTTTTTGCAGGATTTTAAATTATTCTGTCATCGCCTGAAAAAGATATAATAAATGATTAACAACAAAAGCAAAATGCTGACCAAAAAAGTATCTGTATAAGAGTAATAACAAGAAAATTCCCGAACAGTTTTACCTGCTCGGGAACAGTAATGATTGTTGAGAAAATCAATATTTCTTTTTGAGGAGTCTTGCGGCTATGAGGACGCAGACTACGCTGACGCCTGTGTCGGCGATAACGGACATCCAGATTTGTGCAAGACCGAATGCGGCGAGGATGATTACAAGAGCCTTGATTGAGAGGGCGAAGATGATGTTGCCTTTGACAGTGTTGATAACACTTCTTGCAATTTTAATTGCCTTTGGAAGCTGTTTGAGTGTGCCTGATGCAAGAACTGCGTCTGACGCTTCAATAGCGGCTTCACTGCCGAATCCCATTGCGATACCGCAGTCGCTTGCCGAAAGAACAGGGGCATCATTGATGCCGTCGCCTACAAAGCAAGCACCCTTGGATTTTGATTTCAAGCCCTTGAAAAGCTCAAGCTTTTGAGCAGGGAGAAGCTCTGCGTGACATTCGGAAAGTCCGAGTTCGTTTTTAACATTTTCGGCAGGCTGTTGTCTGTCGCCTGTGAGCATTACCGTGTTCTTGACACCGAGCGTTTTAAGCTGTGAGATAACCTCTTTTGCCTCAGGTCTTAACGTATCGCTGACATTGAGCGAACCGATAAGCTGACCGTCATAAATTACGAAAACAGAATCGTCTTTATTTGCAATCTTCTTCTGTTCGTCCGAAAGAATCTTTGAACCGCCGCACTGAATAGTTTTGCCGTTGTAAACTGCGCTTGTTCCGTGACCGGCACTTTCGCTGTAGTCGGAAAGCTCGGGAAGTTCAAGACCGTTTGCCTTCTCTCTGATTGCGGAGGCAATCGGATGAGCGGAATATTTTTCGCTTGCAGCGGCAAGAGCAAGAACTTCGTCAGCACTGTATGAACCGACAGTATTAACCTTGTTTACGCTGAGCTTGCCGCTTGTGAGCGTGCCTGTTTTATCGAATACGAATGTGTCTGCTTTTGCAAGAGCCTCAATATATTTTCCGCCCTTGATGAGTACACCGACTTCGGATGCCGCACCGATACCCGAATAGTAGGAGAGAGGTACGGAAATAACAATAGCACACGGACATGACGCTACAAGACAAACAAGCGCACGGTATAGCCATTCGCTGAAAGCTCCGAGTCCGCAAAGCGGAGGAATTACTGCGATTGCAGCTGCAATGAGTACAACAACCGGTGTGTAAACAGAGGCAAATCTTGAAATAAGCTTTTCGCTGTTGCCCTTTTGAGCGGCGGCATCTTCAACAAGCTGAAGAATTCTTGTTGCGGTACTGTCGCCGAAATGTTTTGTGGTTTTGACGGTAATAAGGTTACTGCCGTTGATTGCGCCGCTGAGTACCTCACTGCCCTCGCCTGCATCAACAGGAAGGCTTTCGCCTGTGAGAGCCGATGTGTCGAGAGTCGTTTTACCTTTAATAATAATGCCGTCAAGCGGAACTCTTTCGTATGGCTTGACTTCAATGATACTTCCGATTTCAACGCTTTCGGCAGGAACAATCTGTTCCGCACCGTCAACAATAATTGTTGCTGTATCGGGACGAATGTTTGCAAGCTTTTCAATGTCACGGCGGGATGCGTCAACTGCTCGATCCTCAAAAATTTCACCGATAGAAAAGAGGATTGTTACCATTGCCGCCTCAACAAAATCGCCAAGACAGAATGCCGCAATTACCGCAACAGCCATAAGCGTTGTTTCGTCAATTTTCAGCTTTAGAATGTTTTTTGCACCCTTGATGAATACCTTGTAACCCGAAAGAAGTGTTGCAACAAAACACGCTGCGAGTACAGCATAATGAACAGCCGTAACACCGTCAAGTGTAAGGTGGAGAATTTCGGACACTACAGCAAGTACAATTGAAATTGCAAGGAAGATTGTGTCACGGTTGATTTTCTTTTTTGTGATTTCGGGTTCTGCCTTTGTTGTGATATCATTTTTCGGAGTTTTGTCAACAACAGTTACACCGTCCTCAATGCTGTCGCAAATTGCCTGAATTTCGGAAACAGGATTCTGCTTTTCGCTTTTGAAGTTGAGAAGTTTTGTCGCAAAATTAAAGCTTACATCCTCAAAGCCGTCTGTTTCTGCAATTTTAGCCTCAATCTTGCCTGCACAATGAGCACAGTTGAGATTGTCAAGCTGATATTTGTACCTCATATGTCTCCCTCCTTATTCAAGAACATGGTCAAGTCCCATTTCGATGATTCGTTTCACATGGTCATCGTCAAGGCTGTAATAAATCTGCTTTCCTTCACGGCGAACACGCACCAGCTTGTTCTGCCTTAACACACGCAGTTGGTGGGAAATTGTGCTTTGCTCCATGCTGAGAGCTTCAGCAATGTTGAGCACCGACATTTCATTTTCCGAAATGGTGTACATAATGCGAAGTCGGGTTGAATCACCGAAAACCTTAAAAAGGTCTGCAAGCTCAAACAGCACATCAATGTCGGGCATTTCGGGAGTGGTTGTTTTTTCTTTGTTTTCCATAGGCGTCCCCTTTAATTTTCTCTCAGGTTAAAAGTTATACTTGAACATATGAAGATATGCTCATATGTTAATTATAATATAGCATTCCCTTTTTAAAAAGTCAATAGACACACACGAAAAAATGTAATGTTTTTCAAGTTTTTTTGCCCCAAAGTTTCACTTGTTTATTGTGTCCGTTTGGGAAGTATATATAGTATAGTCATAGAAAGTTAATTTTAAATTTGAAAGAAGAAGATTGAAGGTGTAAAATTATCATAGGAATAACGGAACGATATTTTTCTGTGTTCAATTTGAATTGGAAAATACTCAGATGTCTGATGATAACACGAAAATAACACTTGTTTCAATTTGTAATAATTTTACAAAAAATCGCTTTGATTAATTACTTCTTTTTAGGAAAAAACGGTTTTAAAAAGCATGGTTGGTTATATTAAAAACAAAAAAAGCAACAAATTAATAATTTGAGTACAACTTGCCCAAAAATAGATTACAGTTTTATTATTCCGTTGACTTTACTACAATTTTGTAGTATCATTTTCTGTAAGAGAATTGTTAAATTACATCTGCGTAACCGAGTGGGTTCGTTTTTAATAAAATGTAACAAATTAGTTCTCATTATGAATTTTAGATTCGTATAATTTTTGATTTTTACTTATACACTATATAGATATACATTTTCAGATATTTAGCTTATTTAGTTAAAAGTATCTTCTACACATTAATTGGGGTGTAACAATTGGAGAAGTTCGTAGTTACCGGCGGAAAGCCATTATCGGGTGAAGTGACAATCAGCGGTGCGAAAAATGCAGCCGTTGCAATTATTCCGGCAGTTATTCTTTGTGATGAACCGTGCCAGATTGAAAATATTCCTAACATCAGCGATGTATCACTTATCAGCAGAATTCTTCAGCAGATGGGTGCTAATGTAAGACGAATCAACCGTTCGTCCTTATATATTGATCCTACAAAAATCCGCACATGCAATGCTGTGACCGACCTTGTAAGAGGTATGAGAGCGTCATATTATCTTCTCGGTGCACTTTTGGGCAAGTACGGCAAGGCTAAGGTGGCTCTTCCGGGCGGCTGTAACTTTGGCGTGCGTCCGATTGACCAGCATCTTAAAGGCTTTGAGGCTCTCGGTGCGACAACTCAGCTTGTTGACGGTGCGATTATAGAGGCAGAATGCGACAGCCTTGTCGGTACACATGTGTACCTTGATGTTGTGTCCGTTGGTGCAACAATGAACATTATGCTTGCCGCATCAAAGGCAAAGGGGCAGACCATTATTGAAAATGCCGCAAGAGAACCGCATATTGTTGACCTTGCGAACTTCCTTAATTCAATGGGTGCGGATGTCAGGGGTGCAGGTACGGATGTTATCAAAATCCGTGGCGTTGAGTATCTTCACGGCATTACTTATTCGATTATTCCCGACCAGATTGAGGCAGGAACATATATGTGTGCCGCCGCCGCAACAAGAGGTTGTATTACGGTGAAGAATATTACACCGAAGCATCTTGAATCAATCAGCGCAAAGCTGCGTGAGATGGGTGTTAAGATTACGGAATATGATGAGGCTCTCAAGGTTGATGCGTCATCTGCTCCGCTAAAGCGCTGTAATATCAAGACAATGCCGCATCCCGGCTTCCCGACAGACTGTCAGCCGCAGTTTGCCGCATTGCTTATGAGCGTTCCCGGAACAAGCATCATCAACGAGAATGTTTGGGATAATCGCTATCAGTATGTCAGCGAGCTTATCAGAATGGGTGCGCAGATTTCTGTTGAGGGCAGACTTGCAATCATTGAGGGCGGTGTTCCGCTCACAGCGGCTCCCGTTAAGGCAACCGACCTTCGTGCAGGTGCGGCTATGATTATTGCCGCTCTTGAAATTAACGGTACAACAGAGATTTCAAATATTCAGTTCATTGAGCGTGGATATGAAGATGTTGTTGAAAAGTTCAGAGGACTTGGTGCAGATATCAAAAAGGTGTATTTTACAGGAGACAACGAGCAGGAGCTCGGTGCCTGACTAAAATTTAATTAGAAATCAAAGCCGTTTTCTTTGTGAGAACGGCTTTTTTGTGAGATAATTTACAAATTTTAAAATTTGTGTTATCATATTCGTTATACTAAAGATAAGGATTGATTGTTTTGGCAAGAGCAGTACCGCTGTTCAGCGGAAGTAAGGGTAACAGCTACTACATAGGTTCGGCAAGCGAAGGCGTACTGATTGACGCAGGTCGTTCATGCAAGCAGATTGAAAATGCCATGCTTGCAAACGGACTTGATATGGGCAGTATCGGGGCGGTTTTTATAACTCACGAACACACAGACCATTGCAGTGCGTTGCGTGTGCTTGCAAAGCGTTACGGCTTTAAGGTGTATTCAAGCCTTGGTACGCTCAATGCTTTGAGGGCAGGTAATAAGCTTGATCCAAACACAGATGCAGATGTTATAACTGACGAGGTCGTAATCGGCAATATGCGTGTTCAGCGAATTGACACCCCCCACGATGCGGCGGAAAGCTGTTGTTACCGTGTTACTGCTCCCGACGGAAAATCCGCACTTATAGCAACCGATATGGGCGTTATGTTGCCCGATGTCAGAACTGCCGCAGAGCAGAGCGACTTTGTTGTGCTTGAGTCAAATCACGATATTAATATGCTCAAAAACGGATTTTATCCTTATCCGCTAAAGCAGAGAATCCTTTCAAACAGAGGACATCTTTCAAATGAGGCTTGTGCAAAAGAACTTGTTAACCTTGTTGAAAAGGGAACTTTAAGACTTATGCTCGGCCATCTCAGCGAAGAAAATAATACCGTTCCGCTTGCAATGTCAACATCCGTAGACCTGCTCACATCAAACGGAATGAAGTACAAAAGCGATTATTCGCTTGATGTTGCTCCGAGTGTAAGCACAACAAAAGCCATCATCTTTTAACCTTAAACAAACAAGAGAAATATGATTAAGATTAACATAATTTGTATCGGCAAAATCAAGGAAAAATATTTTACCGATGCAATTGCAGAGTATGCAAAACGCTTGACCGCATTTTGTAAATTCAATATTATTGAGCTTTCGGAAGAACGCATTAAGAGCAACATACCGAATAGGTCGCAGATTGATGAGGTTATTTTCTCTGAGGGAAAACGAATCATGCAGAAAATTTCGCCTTCGGATTATGTTGTTGCAATGTGTATTGAGGGAAAGTCTATGTCGAGTGAGGAGCTTTCAAAGCTGATTGACAATGCGTCCGTAAGCGGAAAAAGCACCGTTGATTTTATTATCGGCGGCAGCTACGGACTTGACGAATCGGTTAAAAAACGGGCGGATGTCCGTCTTTCAATGAGCAGAATGACCTTTCCTCACCAAATGGCAAGAATGATTTTAAGCGAACAGATTTACCGTGCGTTTGAGATTTCATCAAACGGTAAATATCACAAATAATTTACGGAGTTACTATGGCGCTTGACGGAATTTTTTTAAGACATATTAAAAGTGAAATAGAAAAAGAGGCTCTCGGTGCAAGGGTGTCGCAGATTTATCAGCCGAACAGAGAGGAGCTTGTGTTCGGGCTGAGAACCTTTTCCGGCAACAAAAAGCTGTTGCTTTCTGCACGAGCAAATTCACCGAGAGTGAACTTTTGTTCGTCAACACCCGAAAATCCTGCACAACCTCCGATGTTCTGTATGCTTTTGCGAAAAAGAATCGGCGGCGGAAAGCTTGTGGGACTTCGCCAGAACGGTTGCGACCGTGTTCTTATGCTCGATTTCGAGTGCGTGAACGAACTCGGCGATACTGTGATGATAACTGTTGTATGCGAAATTATGGGTATGTACAGCAACATAATTATTGTCGATTCAAACGGCGTCATCATCGATTCACTCAAGCGTGTAGATCTTACAATGAGCAGTAAAAGGCTTGTACTGCCGAATATAAAATACGAACTTCCCGAATCGCAGAACAAGCTGAATCTGCTTGAATGTACTGCACTTGATGTGTGTACAGCCGTAAAAAATCTTGACACGGAAATGCCGCTTAACAAGGCGCTGTTAAGGACAATTGAGGGCGTTTCTCCGATTGTATGCCGTGAGATTGAATACAAGGTTATGGAGGGCGCAACAAACAGAATTGAGGGTGTGCTTTTTGACCGACTCGCAGTTGAAATCAAAAAGCTGAAAAGCGTTTGCAGCGATTGTTCGGGCAAGCCTGTTGTGGTTTATCGTGAGGACGGTAAGCCTATGGACTTCTGCTTTATGAATGTTGAGCAGTACGGCGATTTTGCAAAGGTTGAGAGTGAGGAAAGCTTCTCCGATTTGCTTGACGGATTCTATGAAGCTCGTGACAGTCGTGACAGAATGAGGGTGAAATCACAAAGCCTTACAAAGCTTTTGAACAACACACTTGAAAGGCTTGCACGAAAAATTGCAAAGCAGAAGAGTGAGCTTGAACGCTGTGCAGACCGTGAGCATCTTCGCATATGCGGTGACCTTTTACAGGCAAATATCTATCGCATTGAGCGTGGTGCGGAGTATGTTGATGTTGAAAACTTTTACGATGAGAACAACGCAATTTTACGCATAAAGCTTAATCCGGCAATCTCACCTTCGGCAAATGCTCAGAAGTATTACAAGGATTACCGCAAGGCTAAAAATGCCGAAATTATGCTCAAAGAACAGCTTGAAAAGGGTAGGGAAGAGCTTGATTATATTAACTCGGTTCTCGATACGGTTGACCGTGCGGAGAATGAAAAAGACCTTGCACAAATTCGTGAGGAACTTACCGAGCAGGGCTATCTCAAGGTTCAAAAAGGCAAAAAGCCCCGTCAGACAACTTTGCCGCCGCTCGAATTTGAATCAAGCGACGGTTTTAAAATCCTTGTAGGAAGAAACAACCGTCAGAATGATAAGCTGACTTTGAAAACAGCGTCAAAGAACGATATGTGGCTGCACACAAAGGACATTCACGGTTCTCATGTAATTGTTGTTTCGGACGGCAAAGAGATTTCCGACACGGCAATCTATGAGGCGGCACGGCTTGCGGCATATCACAGTAAGGCGAGAAATAGCAGTCAGGTTCCTGTTGACTGCACACTTGTTCGCTATGTGTCAAAGCCAAACGGCTCAAAACCGGGTATGGTAATTTATGTCAACAACAAAACCCTGTATGTAAAACCGTCACAAACGGTTGAAAAGCAGTAAGATATTTTAATAAAAATTAAACGGAGGGCAAGACGCTCTCCGTTTTTATGTTAATTTAATTGTTTTTAACGGGCGGTAAAATCGAATGTAAAAATTCGTATTTTAGGGGTGCAGAATTTGAACTCATACCCTTCAAAATTTGCACCTGCCCCCTTCAGAATTTGAACCCGTCCCCTTCAGATTTTGAAGGGGACTACTTCAAAATTTGAAGCCTAATAATACCCATAGAAAAAGACTAAGAGAATAATACCAAGTAAACAATACCAATTGAAAAATGAAGAGGAATTCAGATGACCGAACTGACAAAATTATCCTTCAAAATCCCATTCGGGGACATAGCTTTCATCTGCGGAAGAAAGCTCCTGTGTAAAGCCGTCAATTCCCAGTCGCATCATTTCAAGCTTTACCTTGTCATATTCTCTGCGTGTGATTTTACGGTTAATTCGTGAAAACTCACTGTCGCTGACCTTGCCCATAGGAATGTACTGACACATAAGACTTAATAAAACCTGATCGCCGAATCTGCGTTTTACAATATCAAGCACTTCAAGACTGTTCTTTGTGTGGGCAGGCAAAATCAGATGCCTTACGATAACGCCCTTTTTCATAATGCCGTCATCGTCAAACTGAGGCAGACCAACCTGAAAAGTCATTTCGTGAATTGCGGCAACAGCCGTGTTGACATAATTCGGTGCAGAAGAGTATTTTACCGCAAGAAAATCATCTGCATATTTAAAGTCGGGAAGATAAATGTCAACAAGTCCGTCAAGCATACTGAGAGTTTTCGGACTTGTGTATCCGCTGCAGTTATATACAATCGGAATTCTCGGTTTGTAAATTTCAAGACTTTTAACAACAGCGTGTGCAAAATGGTCAGCCGTTACAAGGTTGATGTTATGCACTCCCTTGTCCTCAAGTTCTTTGTAACATTCGGCAAGTCTTTCGGGAGTGATTGTTCTTCCGCCGTCCTCGTTTGAAATTTCGTAGTTCTGGCAGTACACGCATCTCATTGTACAGCCCGAAAAGAAAACAGTTCCGCTGCCCTTTGTGCCGCTTATGCACGGTTCTTCACCATAGTGCGGAGCAACTCTTGCAACAACGGGCAGTTCTCCCATTTTACAAAATCCGTTTCCGCTGTGGGCAGTACGAACCGCACCGCATTTTCTCGGACATAAATTGCAAATCATGATATCACCTTATTGTCTGATATATAATGTCTGATAGAACATTAAACACTATTGTACCACGATTATGACAAAAGTTAAAGTCTTTGCAAATTAAAGTGTGAAATCAGTAAGATAATCTTCGATGATGTCGTCAAGCTGGCAGAGTTCAAGCTCAAGTTCATTGCACATTTCGACAAGCTCCGTCATTTCACGAAAGCTTTCGCTGATTCCCGACACGGATTTTATAAGCTTTTTGCCGCAAAAAGCGCTTATCCCAAAGGTGTTAAACCCGTCTTGGTGTGTATGATTCAATATGTAGGTTATCATTTTTTCCCTCCGGATGACAACCGGTCACAAGATAATAATACTATTATGTTGCGATATTGTCAATATTATTACAAAAATATTGTTAAGTTGTAAACAAATAGTGATGTATCAGTAATAAATTGTACATAATGACAAATGAATGTAAACCACAGTTAAAGAATTATATAACAATAAAAACTTTAGTTCGATAAAATCTTAATAATATGTAACAAAGTATTACATATGGTATATAATTTCAGTGCAGTCAGATTTTTCGGCAAACGGCAAATAACATATCGACGACAGTTAATTGCTGAAATATTGCAATAATAGTTAATAATTGCTTTGTATAAGTCTTTATCTGTGCATAATGTATAAAAAGCGTTCTTAAAGTTTGGCTTTAGGATGCTTTTTTAGTTCTCAATAGGAAAAATACGGCATTTATAAATGTTAAAATATAGTTATCGTGCGGTACTTTGTGCGAAATAATATTTAGGAGTGAAAATATGAGATTACGCAAACCATTATCGATTCTTCTTTCTCTGTCCATGATTGCAGGTATGTCGGCCTTTGCCTCAAATGCGGCAGTAACAAGCGATGAATCGGTTTCAGCAGGCAATTATTACAATGCAAATTATCTTGAAAGCTATGCAAGCAAAGCGTATAACGAATCGGGACTCGGTTCAGTGTACAGCAAAACTTCCACAACATGGAAAACCTGGTCACCCGATGCGTCATCCGTAAAGCTCAAGCTCTACACAACAGGTTCTGACAACGAGGCGGGCGCTTCGGCAATCGGCACCTATGATATGAAAAAAGACAGCTCAACAGGTGTTTGGTCACTTAATCTGAGCGGTGATTACAAAAACAAATATTACACATATCTTGTAACAGTAAACGGCACAACCAAGGAAACACAGGATGTTTACTCACAGGCTGTCGGTGTAAACGGCAACCGTACAATGGTTGTTGACCTTGACTCAACCGATCCGAGCGGTTGGTCGGACGATAAGCATGTTCTCTTTAACAGCGCATCCGAGGCGGCTGTATGGGAAGTTCATGTGCGAGATTTTTCAGTTTCCAAAAACTCGGGCGTGAGTGAGGATAACAAGGGTAAGTACCTTGCATTTGCCGAGGGCGGCACAACTCTTAATTCAGACACAAGTTCACCAGCCGTTTCAACAGGTATTGACTACCTTGTTGAGCAGGGCATTAACTGCGTTCAGCTTATGCCTGTTTATGATTACGGTTCGGTAAAGGAAGATGTTGCAAGTTCTTCTTCAAACCGTAACTGGGGTTATGATCCGGTGAACTATAACGCTCCCGAGGGTTCATATTCAACAAACCCATATGACGGCAACACAAGAATCACTGAGTTCAAGCAGATGATTCAGGCTCTTCATGACAGAGGAATTTCAGTTGTAATGGATGTTGTTTACAACCACACATTCTCAAACGATTCCTGCTTTAACAGAACTGTTCCGGGTTACTACTACAGAATGCATTCATCATCAGCATATTCAAACGGTTCAGGCTGCGGTAACGAAACTGCGTCAGATAAGCTGATGTACAGAAAGTATATGATTGAATCCGTAAAGTATTGGGCGGAGGAATATCACATTGACGGTTTCCGTTTTGACCTTATGGGTATTCACGATATCACAACAATGAACGATATCCGTTCTGCTCTTGACGGACTTTATTCAGACGGTTCGGGCAAAAAGATTCTCATGTACGGTGAACCGTGGACAGGCGGTGGTGTTGCAATTTCCGACGGTTGCTCGCAGTCAAAGGCAGGTTCACTCAACCCAAGAGTAGGTATGTTCTGCGACAGCTACCGTGATGCAATTAAGGGAAGCACAGACGGTTCCGATAAGGGATTTGTTCAGGGCAACACCGATAAGAGCGGAACGGTTGCAAACGGTGTAACGGGCAAGGGCTTTTCGGCTCAGGCTCCTTCACAGACAATTGCTTATGCCGACGCTCACGATAACCTTATCCTCTGGGATAAAATTGTAAAGAGTAACGGCTCATCAAGTTGGGATTCAACATCTTCATCACTCAGGGGACAGGTTAAGAAAGTAATGGGACTCCTCCTTACTTCACAGGGTATCCCGTTTATGACGGCAGGCTCGGAATTTTGCCGTACAAAACAGGGTGATACAAATAGTTACAAATCAAGCGACGCAATAAATGAGATTGATTGGTCAAGAGTAAAGACCTACTCGGATGTTGCCGCTTATTACAAGGGACTTCTTGAAATCAGAGAAAACTATTCTCCAATGAAGAGTTCAACATTCAACACTCCTTCATTCCAGTCAACACACGGCGATGTTGTTGCTTACACATATTCAAACAACAAGTCAAATGAGTGGGGCAAGGTTTGTGTTCTTGTAAACGCAAGTTCAACAAATGATTGGCCGATTACACTTGACGGCAGCGGCTGGACAGTAGTTGCAGACGGTACGACGGCAGGTCTTAAAAGTCTTGGCACAGTTTCGGGCAACACATATACAGTTCCTGCAAACAGCGCCTGTGTGCTCGTTCAGAGTTCAACATTCAACAACCTTAAGGTTAGTGAAAAAACATTCGGTACGGTAACAATCAAACATATTGATGACAGCGGAAATGTTCTCAAGACATCAACAGCAAAATATGCAGACGGTACAACATACCGTACTTACCCCGACACAACCATCCTTTATGACTACGCTCTCAAGGATACTCAGGGTGTAACTTCGGGTACTGTTACAGGCGGAAAGAACTACAATGTAACTTATGTTTACAGCTCCAGCGGTATTCGTTCAGGCTATGTTACGGTAAATTATGTTGACGAAAACGGTGAGTCAATTAAGGATACCGTTTCAACAAAGTATCGTGAAGGCGACAGCTACAGCGTTCCGTTCACATCAATTCAAGGCTATCAGCTTGACACAGACAAGTATCCTGCCAACACGACAGGTACATTTAACGGTACGAACACAACCATTAACTTTGTTTATAAGGCACTTGACAGCACAAGTTCGGTTGTTCACTACTATAACTCAAACAACTGGTCAAATGTTCGTTGCTATGCTTACACAGACGGCGGCGAAGAGCCTAACGGCAAGTGGAACAACGCAACTGTTATGACAAGTGAGGGCAACGGATGGCTCAAATGCACAATTCCTGCACCAAGTTCATATGTAATGTTCCACACAAACTCACAGCAGGAGCCGGGTGCAAACGAGACAGGTTACCTTGTTTCGGGCGAGGCATGGATTCAGAATAAGAAACTCAGCTTTAGCAGCAAGGTTATCACAAGCCACATTGACGCCGCAACAGGTGAAAAGATTGCCGATGATGAAATTTTAATTCAGTCAAAGGTTTCTTCCGACGATACATACAAAACTTCTCCGCTTTCGGGCAGAACAGATGTTATTGCTCCCGTAAATGCATCAGGCAACCTTTCATCGGGTATTATCAATGTTGTTTATCTTTACACATCATCGGAGCGTCCTTCAACTGCTCCTTCAACGGTAACTCCTACCACAGCCCCCGTTACACAGCCGACGGAAAAAATCCTTATCGGTGATGTTAATCTCAACGGTGCGATTAATGTACTTGACGCAACAGCGGTTCAGAAGTACATTGTGAAGCTCATAACACTCTCAGACAAGGCTCTTATCGCAGCCGCAAGATGTGACGCTGACGGCGAGAATGATATCGTAAGCGTTAAAGACGCAACATACATTCAGATGTATGTCACAAAGCTTGACGGTCATGGAAATGTCGGCACTTATTATGAGCCGGAAGTTACTCCGACAACCGCCCCTGTTACCGAGCCGGCAACAGAAGAGCCAACAGTTGCTCCGACAACCGTTCCTGCAACAACAGCTCCTGTTACAGAGCCTACAACCACTCCGTCATCAACCTATACAGTTAAGTTTACGGATTCACTTAACTGGGATGGTACACTCTACTGCTACTCATGGGCTGAAGACGGTACATCTACAAAATCATGGCCGGGCGTTGCGATGACATATCTCAACACAAATGACCATGGTCAGAAGGTTTACTCGGTTGAAGTTCCGAACACTGTTGATTACATTATTTTCACAAACGGTTCGAGTCAGACCATTGATATCGGTTTTGACGGCACTTCGCTCAATTATTATACAGAGTCGCAGTATGATTCAAAGGGTCATGCTTATGTCGGCACATGGTAATCATTTTTTGAAAAAGTGTAAATAAGTAAAAATATAAGTCGGCAAGACAGTACGCAAATTAAACTGTCTTGCCGACTTTTTATGTTTGAAGTAGGGGCGTTCATCGGACGCCCGCCTTGATGAAATTTTTTGTTTAATAAAATGTTTTGAGGAGATGAAAATAGTGTGTAATCTGTACGGGAGAACCGTGTTATCCCGTGGGTAATCGTACAAATTATATGATATATTTAAGTATATAAATGTCGCAAATATATTGTTTTACTGTAGCGGCGAACCGTGTTCGCCATTTTTTTTGTGTGCAAACACAAAACAATCGGTAATAGCTGATTGTTTTGTTTCATGGCGAACCGTGTCCTCCTGCCTGAAATATAATCGCAATGCTATCAATCTAAAAAGAGAGCGTAAAATCACGCTCTCTAAAATCATTATAATTATAAAACTTTATATAATCGTTCCGCCGCCAACTACATATTCACCGTCATAGAGGACTGCTGCCTGACCTTTTGAGATTGCTCTTTGAGGTTCGTCAAAGACAATGTGCAGGGTGTTATCGTCAATCTGTTCAACGATTGCGTCCTTTTCGGGCTGGCTGTAACGAACTCTCGCCTTGACTTTAATCGGCTTGTCAATTTTGTCACAGGTGATGAGGTTTATGTCCGTTGCATAAAGCTCCTTTGAGAAAAGCTCGTTGTTATCGCAGAGAATAACCTCGTTGGTGTCAAGATTCTTTTCCTTAACATACATAGGGTGGGGGAGTGCAAGTCCAAGACCTTTTCGCTGACCTACGGTGTAACGGATAATTCCCTTGTGTTCACCGAGAATATGACCTTTGGTATCAACAAAATTACCGTTAGGATAAGTTCTGCCCGTGTACTGTTCAATGAATTTTGCGTAGTCCCCGTCGGGAACAAAGCAAATGTCCTGACTGTCGTGCTTGCGGGCATTGACAAATTTGTGCTGCTCCGCGATCTCGCGCACCTCAGTCTTGTGCAGGCCGCCCAGCGGCAGACGGATATGCGCCAGCTGCTCCTGAGTGAGGTTGTAGAGCACGTAGCTCTGGTCCTTGCCCTCGTCCAGCCCCTTTTTGAGCAGGAAACGGCCGGTAGCCTCGTCCTGCTCCACCCGGGCATAGTGGCCCGTGACCACATACTCCATGCCGTGTGCCCGGGCCCAGTCCAGCAGATGGCGGAACTTCATATATTTATTGCAGTCGATGCAGGGGTTCGGCGTGCCGCCCGCCTCATACACGCGGACGAATTTTTCAATGATCTGTTCCCGGAAGTCGGCCGTGAAATCCAGCACCTCGTACGGGATATCCATGGCATACGCCACCTCTGCCGCGTCCTCGATGTCCTTTTCCGAGCAGCAGGTGTGAAAGCCGGACTGTCCCAGCGTTTCGTTGCGGGTGAGCCGCATGGTGATGCCGGTGCAGTCATAGCCTGCCTGCTGCATGAGCCATGCCGCCACCGAGCTGTCCACGCCGCCGCTCATGGCAATGAGGGCACGCAGCTTTGAATCAGGGGTCTGTGTGGTCATAAGTTCTCCTTTGGTGCATTCAACACACTAAAACAGTAGTATAATAGTAACTCTGAAAAAAGAGCTTGTCAAGACGCAGCGAGCTGCTGCACTGCGGACAGCAGGGTTTGCCGCTCGTTGGGATATTCTTCCCGGATCACACCGTCCAGCAGCGCTTCCAACACTTTGCGGATGCCCGGCCCCGCCGGGATGCCTGCCGCCATCAGGTCGCGGCCATTCACAGCCAGCTGGCTGACGCGGCAGCATACGCCGTCCGCATCCAATCGTTCGGTCAATTCGGAAAGTGCAGCAAAATCAGCCGCGTGTTCCGGCTGCAGGGCTGTGCCCAGTGCTGCCAAACGCTGCACGGTACACAAGTTATATTTGCCCAGTAGTCGGCGGGCGTAGATAGTAAAGTCGGGTGTGACGGTAGTTTCTCTGAGGACCGTCCGCTGGGGTGGGACCCTGTTGCCCGCAGGGCAATAG
>OHPC01000809.1_pt1 | contig 16370 bp, 11 predicted proteins | sample 1577631 | NCBI WGS metagenome assembly OHPC01 (sample SAMEA3879560, study PRJEB24766) | human gut metagenome | biome: human-associated habitat; feature: feces | place: USA | collected 1985/1987 | reverse complement strand
CGGTTGCCGCCAAAGCCGCCGCGACCGCCACGGTCGCCGCCACGGTCACCAAAGCCGCCACGGCCGCCGCGATCGCCACCGCGACCGCCACGGTCACCGCCACGGCCACCGCGATCGCCAAAGCCGCCGCGACCGCCACGGTCGCCGCCACGGCCGCCACGGTCGTCACGGCCGCCGCGAGGACCGCGGTCCTCGTCCAGGCCCATGGCGACGAGCGGAGCGATAACCTTATCGAGAGCGGCCATCAGCTCGGTGGCCTCCTCATAAGAAAGCTCGGGCAGGAGCTTCTCCTTCTTGTTGGCAAGCTCGACCAGGCCCTCAGCGGCATCCTCGGCGGCGAAGACAACAATCTTGCGCATATCGCCCTCGGCGTCGTCGATGCGGCCGACCAGATCGGCAGCCTCGGCCTCGGCCATCAGGCCATCGAGCTCACGGAGGCGCATGCCCATCAGGTCGGACATTTCCTTCTGCTCCATCTTGGGCTTGAGGTCAAGAAGCTTGATGGCGCGTTCGATGTTCGCCATGCGCTCGGCCTTGGCCTCCTCCTCCTTGGAAATAGCAAAGCGACGGCTACGCAGCAGGCGGGCGGCCTTCTGCATCTTGTCCATCAGCTCTTCGTCATCGTAATCAACGGCGGCCTCGACAACCTCGGCCTCCTCCTCGGCGGAAACCTCGTCAGCAGCCTCAACCTCGGCAGCTTCGGTCTCCACGGTCTCGACTGCCTCAACCTCGGCAGCCATGGTCTCGTTCTCGGTCTCGTTCATGATCTCTTCGTTCTCGGACATGAGACTCCTTCTTAGCCCTCTCGGGCATCATCGCCCCATTCGCGGGGCCCGTCGCGCACTCTTTGCGCTTTAAACATTCATGCCTCTCGGCAAAACGTCCATTAGTTTATGGTGTTGCCATCCAATCTAGCTGCAGAATCTATGTGCACACATTAATGCGACATGTGCGACTCGCGACGAGCGTACACCAGCGACGTCGCGAACCCGACCACGGCAATCACAGCCGCCACACGCACGGCAGTTGCAAATCCAATCGCCTGGGCAACGTCGGTCGCAGCGCCAGCCGCGCCGGCAGTCGCCGCAGAACTCGAGAGCAGACCGATAAACAGCGATGGGCCAAACGATGCGGCAATCATGTTCCACGTGTTAAGCAATGCCGTTCCGTGGGGATGCTCAGCGGCAGGCAGCGTCTCCAAGCCGGCCGTCTGCGAGGGGCTCAGCACCAAACCGACTCCGGCATACACTACAACGGTCAGTGCCACGACAACGCCGATGTTCATGCTTGCCGCCGTCATCGAGATGGCAGTCTGCCCCACGGCAATCAGGGCAAAGCCGACCGGCAGCAGCGGCCATGCGCCACGGGCGTCCATCACGCGTCCGCCCACAATCGAGGTCACGGCGTTGCAGGCAATTGCCGGCAAAATGAGCAGGCCCGCAACAAGTGCGGTCATGCCGTATGTGCCCTCAAAATAGAGCGGCAACAAAACACTCATCGAGAACGTTGTCATCATCGACACCACCACAAGCAGGCACGCAGGCCAAAAACGAACGCTCGCCATGGGACGCACGTTAAGCACCGGATGCTCGAGTTTGAGCTGGCGGGCCGCAAACAGGCCGAGCAGCACAATGGCGGCGATAAGCGTCACGATGCCGGCAATCAGATTGGTCGAGAACTCGCCTACGGAATACACAAATGCCGTAATGCCGGCCGCGAGCAAAACAACCGACAGAATATCAAGCGTGGTGTTCGAACGCTCTCCGACATTCTGAACAAGCTTAACGCCCGCCGCTGCGACCGCAATGCCGCCCACCAGCGGCACTACGAACACCGCCCTCCAGCCAAACAACGTGCACATAAGACCGCTGATCACGGGTCCAAACGCCGGCCCCAGCGTAATGCAGGCACCACCCAGGCTCAGATACAGACCGAGCTTCTCACGCGGGGCACAAGACAGCACCACGTTCATCATGAGCGGGAACAAGATGCCCGATCCCGCAGCCTGCAAAATACGACTTGGCAGCAAAACGCTAAACGACGGAGCGACCAGGCACAGGGCTTCGCCGGCGACCATGCATCCGCATGCGAAAAACAGCAGCTTGCGCGTCGAGAAACGACCGGACAGGAAGGCCATGATGGCCGTAAAGATCGACGTCACGATCATGTAGCCCGAAACGAGCCACTGCGCCGTGGTGGCACTCACCGAAAAGGCCGCCATAATGTCGTGCAACGCCACGTTAATGATGTTCTCGTTAAACGCGGCGACAAAGGCTGCAATATACATTACGACGAGAAGCGCCGCAGTGCCCGATGGCGTTACTCTAACTTGTTGCTGAGATTTGCTCCCCATGCATTTCCTTCCTCTTGGAACGACAGTCGCATCGCCCCAGAGGAACAGTCCAGGGCGAAAAATGAGCCCTAGACTTACGCCAGACGCCGTACACGACGAGTCTGACAACATGGTCCAACGTCGAAAGATTGTAACGCGGACGCACAGCTTTCCTTCCGCGCTATTATTAAAAGTCCACGAAAGCATAAGACATGAGGAGCCCGCCATGATCAAGCCCATCATGAAATCCGAGTTCTTTTTGCGCCTTCCTTCCGAAGACGCGGGACCCGACGACGCCGCGACCGGGCAGGACCTCCTGGATACGCTCAACGAACATGAGCACGAGTGCGTGGGCCTCGCCGCCAACATGATCGGCGTGCGCAAACGCATCATCTGCGTAAAGGACGGCAACAGGGCGCTCCTGATGTACAACCCTCAAATTCTTGAGCAGGTCAATGCCTATCAGACGAGCGAAGGATGCCTCTCGCTGGCCGGCGAGCGTCCCTGTACCCGATATCGCCGCATTAAGGTTGAGTATTTGGACGAGAACTTTGTCCGCCGCATCAAAAACTTCTCGGGCTACACCGCCGAGATCATCCAGCACGAAATCGACCACTGCCAAGGAATAGTTATATAGTTGCGCCAATTCAAGAAAGCTCCCTGCAGCCAAGCAACTGCAGGGAGCTCTTCATAGTGCGGAACTTCTATCCCCTACGCCTGGCGGTAGTGATCAAAGAAATCGGCGAGGTCTTCGAGCGACTCTTTGAGCACTTCCATGCGCGGCAGGTACACGATGCGGAAGTGATCGGGCTCGGCCCAGTTAAAGCCGCCGCCGCGCGTGATCAGAATCTTCTTCTCGTGCAGCAGGTCGAGGGCAAACTGCTCGTCATCGGTGATGTTGAACTTCTTAACATCCATCTTGGGGAAGATATAGAACGCCGCGCGCGGCTTGACCACCGAGATGCCATCGATCTTGTTGAGTGCCTCATACACAAAGTTGCGCTGCTCGTAGACACGACCGCCGGGACGGATGTAGTCGTTGACCGACTGATGGCCACCGAGCGCCGTCTGGACGATCGACTGGGCCGGCACGTTGGAGCACAGGCGCATGTTAGAGAGCATGTTGATACCCATAATGAAGTCGCTCATGCAGCGCTGGTTGCCCGAAAGCACCATCCAGCCAATACGATAGCCCGCGATCATGTGCGACTTGGAAAGGCCGCTAAAGGTAACGCAGGGCAGATCGGGAGCGAGCGAGGCAATCGAGACGTGCTCGTAGCCGTCCATGCACAGACGGTCGTAGATCTCATCGGCAAAGATCATCAGCTGATGCCTGCGCGCAACCTCGACGATGCCCTCGAGCACCTCGCGCGGGTAGACCGAGCCCGTGGGGTTGTTGGGGTTGATGATGACGAGGGCCTTGGTCGCGCTCGTGATCTTGGACTCCATATCCTCCAGGTCGGGATACCAATCCGCCTGCTCATCGCATAGATAGTGCACGGGATGACCGCCGGCGAGGGTTGCGCACGCCGTCCAGAGCGGATAGTCGGGGCTGGGGATCAAAATCTCGTCGCCATTGTCGAGCAGAGCGTTCATCGAAAGCTGAATGAGTTCGGACACGCCGTTGCCCGTGTAGATATGCTCCATCTGAACATTGGGCAGGCCCTTGATCTGCGAATACTGCATGATCGCCTTGCGCGCAGAGAACAGGCCGCGCGAATTGGAATAGCCTTCGCAGTCGGGCAGCTGCTGGCGCATGTCCTTGATAACCTCGTCGGGCGTGCGAAAACCGAAGGGCGCCGGGTTGCCGATATTGAGCTTGAGGATGCGCTCGCCCTCGTCCTCCATACGGGCAGCCTCGTCGACGACGGGACCGCGCACGTCATACAGGACGTTATCGAGCTTGGTGGATTTAGAAAAAGTACGCATGGTGGTGCTCCTTGGAATTTGAGCTGAGGGACTAGGTTCGGATTTGGCAACGTTATGGGACGAGGACGTCTCGACTTGATCGGCGTCACTGGCGAGCAGCCAGGAAACATCGACCTCCAAAATACGGGCGAGCAGCTCTGCCACATCGCGCCGCGGGATCGTCTTGCCGCTCACATATTGGCTCATCTGACTCTTGCCGAGTTTTTTGCCGAGCATCTCCGATGCGCGGATTACATCCGACTGGCGAACGTCGCGATCGGACATGGTCTGTCGCAGGCGATCGCTAAACGTCTCTTGGGCCATTAGAACCTCCTTGCTGGCAAAGTTCAATTTATAGAACACAAATTGAACCTGAGTTCAATTTAGGCAGCAGTATAGCGCGGCGCATTATCCGAAAGTTCAATTTCATAAGAAAATGTACCGAACCCCGAGAATTGTCCCAAAGTAGACAACAGGTACGCGCTTTTAGAGATATTCAAGGAAACGAGCCGCCGCAAGCGAAACGTCAGCGGTGCGGTATATGGCGTTGATCTGCCGATGAGGATGTCCCTCGAGAGGGCGCACGGCGACATCGAACTGGCAGCGGCGCAAGATGAGCGCCGGAAGAACGCTCACGCCCAGACCGTCCTCGACCATGGCCATAATCGCATAGTCATCCCAGGTCGACAGTTTTGAGCGCACTGCCAGGCCCGCGCGGCGAAACAGCGGCGTTATTTCGTCGTCGCTACCGCGTTCCAGCAGAATAAACTGCTCGTTGGCCAAATCGGCAAGGGAAACGACCTCCGCGATGGCAAGCGAAGAGTTCGCTGGCACCACGGCCATCAGCTCGTCTTGCACCAACGGCCGCGACGCCATGCCGGCACCGTGCGGCTCGCGCGGAATAAAGCCCAAGTCGCAGCGGCCTTCCGCCACCCATTGCTCAATCTCGGAGTAATCACCCATCAGCAGCTCGTAATCGACGTCCGGGTGATCGGCGCGAAAGTGCGCAATCACCGGCGGCAGCACGTGGGTCGCCACGCTCGAAAACGTACCGATGCAGATTTTGCCGCGCATGAGCCCACGCATCTCATCCACCCGTCGCTGCAGGCGAGTGAATTCCTCACAGAGCGCCTCAACCGCCGGCATAACTTGCCGCCCGTCGGCAGAAAGCACTACGCCCTCGCGGCTTCTATCAAGCACTTTAAAGCCCCAGTCGGCCTCAAGATCGGCCACCATACGGCTCACGCCCGACTGCGAATAGCTCAGCCGCTCGGCGGCGCGCGTAAAACTGCCGGCGCGCACGGTCTCGAGCAGGACCTGCATCTTTTGAACATTCGTTTCCACGGCACCCCTCCACATATGCATGAGCTTTTGTCATGTTATCTATGAATTATATTCGCTTTTCTTCTATAGCCAGTTCACCCATAGTGAACATGCTCGGATATAGAGGGGATTTCAGCGCATGAACAACGGACTGTTTGCGTACTTAGCAGCATTGCTATTGTTTGGCTCCAACGGCATCATCGCCGCTGCCATTGCGCTGCCGAGCTCCGATATCGTGCTACTGCGCACGTTTTTGGGCGCACTCTCGCTTGTCACCATCCTCGCCGTCACCCAACGCCATAAGCTGCAGGCGCCATCCCGCCCCCGCGAAGCCGCAGCCCTCCTCCTCTCGGGAGCCGCGCTGGGCGCCAGCTGGATTTTTCTGTTCCGCGCCTACCAGACGATTGGCGTCGGCGTATCCTCGCTGCTGTACTACTGCGGCCCCATCATCGTCATGGCGCTCTCCCCGCTCATCTTTGGCGAAAAGCTGACCGGTAGCAAAATCGCCGGCTTTATCGCCGTCGCCTGCGGTGCTTTTCTCATTGCGGCACAAGGTCTAGGCGGCAATATGCCCATTGCGGGTATCGCTTGCGGCATCGCCTCGGCATTTTGCTATGCGCTGATGGTCATCGCCAGCAAGGGTGCGCCACACATCGAAGGCCTCGAAAACTCCACGCTCCAGGTGAGCGCCGCCTTTTTGACCGCGCTGGTCCTTACGCTCCTCACGCAGGGCGCCCCCTCATTCCTGTCCGCCGGCGTCGCCGCCAGCATTGATTGGCGTGCCGTCGCCATGCTCGGCATTGTCAACACCGGTATCGGTTGCCTACTCTACTTTAGTGCTGTCGCCAAGCTGCCCGTCCAGACCGTCGCGGTCGTCGGCTACCTTGAGCCGCTTTCGGCCGTCGTGTTCTCCGTCGCCCTTTTGGGCGAGACCGTGACGCCCATCCGCCTCATGGGCGCCGCGCTGATCATCGGCGGCGCGATCTTTTGCGAAGTCGCCGGCAAACGCGCAAACACCAAGGCTGGCATCGCCCAGACAGCACGTGCTTAATAGCCCCTGCTCTGAAATACTACCTGCGTATATGAATAATCCCCAGATGAGGATTATTGTCTAAAACACCCCGATGTGCCAAACTGCTCTTATATGTATAAAGATGGCATAAAGGTCTACTGCTCTTTGCAGAGGCCAGATGTCCAAGGGAGTCCACGTGGCACAGAACAAGCTGGAGGCAAGCCTCCAAGACCAGCGTAGTCAAGGCGGGCATGGAGCCATTCCCCTCTCCGCTGGCATGCTGCTCGTAACGCTCGGCGTCGTCTACGGTGACATCGGCACGAGCCCCATGTACACCATGAAATCAATCGTCGCCAACAACGGCGGCATCGGCACCGTCAGCGAAGATATGATCCTTGGCGCGCTTTCGCTCGTCATCTGGACCATGACGCTCGTGACCACGGTCAAGTACGTGGTAATCGCCATGAAGGCCGATAACCACAACGAAGGCGGCATCTTCGCCCTGTTCAGTCTCGTGCGCAAGGTGGCACCGTGGCTGATTCTCCCCGCTATGATCGGCGGCGCGGCGCTGCTCGCCGACGGCATCCTCACCCCCGCGGTCACGGTCACCACAGCCATCGAGGGCCTGCGCACCATCGAGTGGGGCCACGCGCTATTGGGTGACGGGCAAACTAACGTCATCATTATTACCATCATCATTATCTGCGGCCTATTTGCCATGCAGCGCGCCGGTACCTCGTCGATCGGCAAGCTGTTCGGCCCGCTCATGACGCTGTGGTTCCTGTTCCTGGCAGGCGCTGGCCTGTTCAACATGCTCGGCAATTTGTCTATCCTGCGCGCGCTCAACCCCATCCGCGGCATCATGTTCCTGTTCTCGCCCATCAACCACTCGGGCATCATGGTGCTCGGCTTTGTCTTCCTGTCGACAACCGGTGCCGAGGCGCTCTACTCGGACATGGGTCATGTGGGCAAGGCTAACATCTATGCATCCTGGCCGTTTGTTAAGGCGGCCCTCATCCTCAACTATCTGGGTCAGGGCGCTTGGCTGCTCGCCAATAACTCCAACCCCCAGATGCTCGCGATGGATATCGTCAACCCGTTCTACATGATGCTTCCCGAGCCCCTGCGCCCCTTTGCCATCGTGCTTTCGGCCGTAGCGGCCATCATCGCCTCGCAGGCGCTCATTACCGGCTCGTTCTCGCTGGTATCCGAGGCAACGCGCCTCAACCTTATGCCGCACCTGCGCATCCACTACCCCAGCGACACCAAGGGCCAGCTCTATATTCCGCTCGTCAACAACATCATGTGGGTCGGCTGCATCTTCATCGTGCTGCTGTTCCAAAACTCCGAGCGCATGGAGAGCGCCTACGGCCTCGCCATTACCGTGACCATGCTCATGACCACCACGCTGCTGACGAGCTATATCGCCGGCATTCTCAAGCGCAAGCTGGGCGCCTGCGTCTTTGCCCTACTTTTTGGCGCCATTGAGCTGTGCTTCTTCGCCTCGTGCCTCACCATGTTCTTTGACGGCGGCTACGTCATGATCTTCTTGGCCTCGCTGCTGTTTGGCCTTATGTACGTGTGGCGCCGCGGCACCGCCATCGAGCGCACGCAGACGATCCTGCTGCCCGTCTCCAAGTACATTGACCAGCTCGACCGCCTGCGCAACGACGAGACCTACCCCGTGCTCGCCGACAATCTGGTGTTCCTTACCAACAGTCCCGACCCGCTCACGCTCGACCGCGACGTGCTCTATTCCATCTTGGATAAGCATCCCAAGCGCGCCAAGGCATACTGGTTCATCAACGTGCACGTTACCGACGAGCCCTATACGCACGAGTATTCCGTCGAGACCTTTGGCACGGACTTTTTGTTCCGCGTGCGCTTGGACCTGGGCTTTAAGGTCAACCAGCGCATCAATGCCTACCTGCGCCAGATTGTTGGCGACTTGATGGCATCGGGCGAGCTGCCGCCGCAGCATCACACCTACTCCATCTACGAGACGCGCGGCAACGTGGGCGACTTCCGTTTTTGCATGCTGCGCAAGATGCTTGCCCCCGAAACGGACATCAACCGCAACGACCACCGCGTCATGGCCATCAAGTACGCCGTCCGCCGCGCCTGCGGAAGCCCGGCACGCTGGTACGGTCTTGAGAACTCGGCCATCATCATCGAGTACGTGCCGCTGTTTGCCCGCATGCGCCCGGCCGTTAAGCTCGTGCGCACCCAGGTGCCGCTCGAGGTTCAGATCGAAGAGGCCGAGGAAATGGAAGTCGATATCTTCTCGGACGACCTGGTCAACGGCAACGAAGCCGGTAGGAACATGAACGTCGACCCCACCGAGTTACTCGAGAGCGTCGCCGATACGCCCGAACAGCAACTGCTCGACGGCCTCGAGAGCGAACAACTCAACGACGCCAACTTCTAGCGACGTCACAAATCAACGACAGCGGCCCTGCATCTCACGGGAGACGCAGGGCCGCCTTGCATTGCAGTAAAGCTAGCGGCTACGAACGACGCGGCTCGGGAACCACGAGTCTATCGGGGCTCGCGCCCTCGGCATCCATCAGGCTCACGTAGCGAATCGACGGATCCCCATACATCGCGTAGTAATAATTGCCCGTGCGCGCGCTAAAGCATCCGGTGTAGATAGTCTTCTCGAACTTGCCATCGCCCATCCTGGACGCCCCCTCAATCATCACCACGCCCTCGAGCGAGCGGAACATACGGACGACGTTTTCGGTCTCGCTCTCCTTTTGCGGGTAATTGGCATTGAGATACGCCGCCTTTACAAAACGGCTCGGCGAATAGCAGTCGCCGGGAATGCCGCGCATGCCGGCACCGGCTCCATAGGGCTTAAGCTCGGCGCCACGCCACGTCGCCGTCTGCGGAAAATCGCTTGTGGCGGTGATATAGGTGCGTAGGTTTTCCATGTGCCACGGGAAGGTCGGCTGGTTGGCAAGGGTGTCGACCGGATCGTCGTATACATGCAGGCCGTCAGCCATCATCTCGACCACGATGCTGCGCTGGCTGTCGCCGATAATCCAATGGAGCAGCGACACGCCCAGCCCCTCTCCGGCAGATTTGGCGACAATCACCGTGTCGCGCAGCGCGGCCTCGACCTCATCGACCGTCGAGAACGTCGCTGCCACCCACAGGGGAAACTCATAGGCCGCGATATTGGTCTTGCCGTCGACAGGGTCCTCGGCATACTCGGCATAACCCGGGAAATTGAGACCCGCCACGGCGAGGCCCGCATCGTTGCCGCAGTCGAAGAACATGGGATAGTTCTTGTAATCGATGCACATACCGATCACCGCGTGTGCCGCTGTCGCGTCGTCGATAAACGAATACGGAATGTGAAACCCGCGAGGCATCACGCGAACCTGTTGGCCATAGTCAAAGCTCCAGTCGAGGTTGCGGCCTAGATACATGTGGCCAGAATTATCGGTAAATCGAATGCTCGTACACATGGCGCCTCCTAGCTTTACGTTCTTGCTAAGGTTATTGTCTCCAAACAAAAAGGGGCTAAACACAAAAGCCCGGACATGACAACAATGTCACGCCCGGACTATTCAAGCAGGATAAACTCAACCAAGTTAACCCCGCAGGTCGTCTAAGGGGTCAAAGTACCGCAGATTGCCACGAAAGAGGAGCGAAGCGTACTTAAGGTACGCGAGCGACGATTGAGCGGCAAGGTGCGGTGCTTTGGTCCCCTTAGACCAACTTTCCTAGACAGTGGTCAATCATGTGTTGAATCATCTGCGCCTCGAAGCCCACAAAGTCCTGCTTGCGCTCGCGCATCTTGCCGTCGACGATCACGTCATAAGCGACCTTGCACTTGATATAGCGCGTGGACTTGGTGACCTCCTCGTGCGTCAGGCAGCTCTCCTCCATCTTGCTGGCGCCCAGGCCAAACACCAGACGGGGGTTGTAGAGCACGTGGGGCTCGCCGGCGTCGTCCAGGTAGACGCAGACCTTCTTGGTAACGCCAATCTGGTTAGCGGCAAGGCAGCCGGCATCGTCGAGCGACTTAATGGTATCGATCAGGTCCTGAGCAACCGACTCGTCCTCGACGGTCGCAACCTCGCAACGCTGGGACAGGATAGCCTCGTCGTGGCAAAGCTCTTTAATCATACGTTCCTCCATAGGGGTCGTTGTAACCGCTTAAGTATACGGTACCCACACATTTTCATGCGAAAAATACCGTCCGTCTGCTACAAAGCGCCGAACATCAACATGCGAGGAACAACAGCGTCGTAAAGGGGCTATAGTGAGAACGTTCGTGTCAATCGGCCTAAACTCGGGGCCGAACAAGGAAAGGGTATGCATGGACGAACTTTTTCACGTCAGTGAGCGCAAGTCCACAATCGGGACCGAACTTCGCGCTGGACTGACAACATTCCTGGCGATGGCCTACATCATCGCCGTCAACCCTGCGGTGCTCTCGGGCGCCGGCATCGATGCGGGAGCGCTCGCCTGCGCCACCTGCTTGGGCGCCGGCATCATGACCATCTGCATGGGCATCTTCGCAAACCGCCCGCTCGCCTGCGCGTCGGGTCTGGGCATCAACGCCATGATCGCGGGCATCGCCACCACCATGTGCGGCGGCGACTGGCACGTTGCCATGAGCGTTATCTTCCTCGAGGGTATCGTCATCTTGCTGCTCGTCCTGTGCGGCCTGCGCGAGGCCATTATGGACGCCATCCCCGTGGTCCTGCGCCACGCCATCTCGGTTGGCTTGGGCCTGTTCATCGCCATGATCGGCCTGTGCGACGCCGGCATCATCACCGCTGGCGCCGGTACGCTCGTCGGCCTGGGCGACATCGCCTCCCCCACCTTTATCGTCGGCATCATCTCCATCGTCGTGACGGTTGCCCTGGCTTCCCGCAACGTGCCGGGCTCGCTGCTCATCGGCATCATCATCGCCGTTATCGCCGGTATCCCGCTGGGCGTCACCCATGCGCCCGAGGGCCTCATCGCTCCGCTCGACTTCTCGACCTTTGGCGCCCCGTTTGCCAGCACCGCTGATGGCAACATGGCCATCGTGAAGGTTCTGACCGACCCGATGCTGCTCGTCGTTGCCTTCTCGCTGCTCATGAGCGACTTCTTCGACACCATGGGCACCGCGATGGCCGTCGCCAAGCAGGGCGAGTTCTTGACCGAGGACGGCAATGTCGAGGACATCCGCCCCATCCTGGTCGTCGACTCCGTGGCCGCTGCTGCCGGTGGCTTTATGGGCGTCTCCTCCATCACCACCTTCGTCGAGTCCACTTCTGGCGCCGCCGACGGTGGCCGCACGGGCCTCACCTCCGTCACCACCGGCGTGCTGTTCATTCTCGCCGCGTTCTTCTCCCCCATCGTCACCGTCGTTTCCAGCGCCGCCACCTGCGGTGCTCTGGTCTACGTCGGCTACCTCATGATGAGCGAGGCCTCCGAGATCGACTGGTCCGACGTGTCGCAGGGTTTCCCGGCGTTCATGATTGTCGCCGGCGTGCCCTTCACCTACTCCATCTCTGCCGGCATTGGCCTAGGCTTTATCGCCTACGTGATCGTCGCGCTCTTTAAGGGCGAGGCCTCCAAGATCAAGCCGCTCATGTGGATCGCAGCTCTCGCTTTCCTCGTCTACTTCTTCGTAGCGTAACGGCATAGTCTGCTAAAACAGAACACCAAAGCGCGGAGTCGCATCGAGCGGCTCCGCGCTTTTCTTTTAAAGCCAGGCAACGCACAGACGCGCGATGTTTTGCTTCCCAAGTTTTGGACATTTTGCCCTCCAAACGGCACTACCGCCGGCTACATCCTGCAGATATGCTGGGCTTAATCGCATAGGCCCTATGAGGATGGGAGTAACCATGGCCGCCTTGTTCACGACCCCCAAGCGCAATGACAAAACCTCTGGAGCCCATTTTGTCGAGCCCGACGTGCGCCGTCGCACGCTGCTCGCACACGGCAGCTGGCGCCGCGTGACGCGCCGCATCGTTGTAGGCGCCGTATGCGCGCTTACGGTGAGCTCGCTGCTCATGCCGAGCGTCTCGTTCGCGGCCGAGTGGGTCAACGTCGGCGGCACTCAGTACAACACTGCAGCAGGCGACGAGGCCGGCACCTGGGCCTGGGACGGCGCCGACGATATGAAGCTCAACGGCTATAACGGCGGCGCGATCGAGGCAGCGGGCAAGCTCAACGTGAGCTACGAGGGCGACAACATCGTCACTAACGGCGACGGCCGCGGCATCAAGGTTAAGGATGGCGCGAACGAGAACGCCGAGCTTAATATTCAGGGCGACGCGTCCAGCACGCTCAACGTGACATCTTCTCGTGACGCCATCACTTCCGTCGGCAGCATCAACATCGACGGCGCTGGCACTGTCAACGCCACGAGCACCGAGCACGATGCCATCGATGCCGGGGGCGATGTCACCATCAAGGGCTCGGGAAACGTTAACGCCACGGGCGATTCGGATGGCATCAGGGCCGACGGCAACATCACGATCGACAACAGCGGAACCGTCACCGCCAAGGCCACCGAGGATCAGGGTATCGATGCTAACGAGAACCTCATCATAAAGGGCGGCGGCAAGGTAGAGGCAAGCTCTATCAAAGACAATGCGATTTGGGCCGACGGCAACATCGAGATCTCGGGTGGCAGCCAGGTCAAGGCAAGCTCCGAGGAAGACGCCGCCATCGACGGTAAAAACAGCCTCACGGTCACGAACGCTTCCCTCAACGCAAGTGGCGTTGGGTATGGCATCTATGTCTACAAGGGCATCACGTTCGATGGCGCAACCGTAACGGTCCGTGCAAGTGCAGGGAACGATGAAGCCAGCGCCCTCTTCACCGACGAGGACGACATCGTCATCAAGAACGGCTCGATCGTGGATGCGTTCGCAGAAGGCCAGTTCTCGACCGCAATCTCCACCAGAAACTACTACCCCAACGAAGCGGGTGGTCACATCTACATTAGTGACTCCGTTGTCAAGGCTATAGCCCGCTATGTCGAGTCCGGTAGCGACGGCCCCGATCACTACAGCAACGACCAAAGTGGCGCGGTCATTCCCGAGCATAGGGGCGTGAACATCGGCATCTTTGCCCGGACCAAGGAGGGCATCACGCCCGCGACCGTCTCGATTGTCCGCAGTAAGGTCACAGCTGAGGGAGACACGGCGGCAATCTTCGCCCTTGCCGTGAGCGCGGACGGCGAGACAATCGGCACCATCGAGATCGAAGGCGCTCCCATCCAGACGCCCACAGGCGGCAAGATCATTGGCTATCGCAACAAGGAAGAACTCGATGACGGCATCTTCTACGTGGTAGGTCAAACCATCGACACGGGCGACGCTGTGATCGACTCCCCCTATAACGAAGCTGTCGCCAAGAGCACGGTCATCGCGCCTCCCGAGGAGAAGCCAGGCGAGACCAAGCCCGAGGGTTCCAAGTCCGAGGGCACGAAGACGACCAAGACCGTTGCAGTTGCAGCCACGGGAGCCAAGACCACCGGCAAGCTCGCGGCAACCGGCGACGCCTCGAACGCAGCCATCGTGGCAGCCGCCCTTGCAGGAACAGCCGCCATCGCCGCGGGCGCCGTGGTGAGCCGCAAGCGCTCGTAAACACTTTTTCGCACGGGACGGGTGGATCGCGGCCCTTGCCTTCCTCGTCTACTTCTTCGTAGCGTAAAGGCAAGGCTGCAAAAGCTGAACAATAAAGCGCGGAGTCGCCATGCGGCCCCGCGCTTTTCTTTTAGCGCCGGTCCCTGCGCCGGCGTGCGGCCTATTTCTCCCCCATTTTGGCCATTTTGCCCTCCAAACGGCACTACCGCCGGCAACATCCAGCAGATACGCTGAATCTAGTCGTATAGGCCCTATGAGAACGGGAGCAACCATGGCAGCCTTGTTCACGACCCCCAAACGCAATGACACTACCGCCGGAGCCCATGTTGCCGAACCCAACGTTCGCCGTCGCATAGGACTCGCGCACGGCAGCTGGCGCCGCGTGACGCGCCGCATCGTCGCGGGCGCCGTGTGCGCGCTCACGGTGAGCTCGCTGCTCATGCCGAGCGTCTCGCTCGCAGCGGAATGGGTCAAGGTCGGCGGCAACAAGTACAACACCGCGGCGAGCGACGAGGCCGGTACCTGGTCGTGGGACGGCGCCGACGACTTGAAGCTCAACAACTATAACGGCGGCGAGATCCAGGCCGCAGGCAAGCTCAACGTGAATTACTCGGGAACCAACATCGTCACTGCCGAATGGATCGAAAGCATCAACGTTTCTCATGGCACTAACGAGAATGCCGAGCTCAATATCCAAGGCGACGAGGGCGGCACGCTCAGCGTGACATCTACTGAGGACGCTATCCTCACCACGGGTAATATCAACATCGACGGAGCCGGATCCGTCAACGCCACGAGCACTGGGTTTGATGCCATCAATGCCGGAGGTGATCTCGCTATCAAAGGTTCGGGCAACGTCAACGCCACGGGTGCATCGGATGGCATCAGGGCAAACGGCAATATCACGATTGACGACAGCGGAGCCGTCACCGCCAGGGCTACCAAGGACAAGGGTATTGGAGCCGACAAGAACCTCACCATCAAGGGTGGCGGGACGGTCGAGGCAAGCTCAGCCGATGGTGAGGCCCTTTGGAGCGGCGGCAATATCAACATCTCGGACGGCAGCCAGGTCAAGGCAAGCTCCGAGAAAGACGCTGCCGTCGAGGCCAAGGGCAGCCTCGCAGCCACAAACGTCTCCCTCAACGTAAACGGTGTTGAATATGGCGTCTATGCCCACAAGGGCATCACCCTCGATCATGCAAACGTGACGGTCCGTGCAAGTAAAGGCAGATACGGTGGCGCCAACGCCCTCTTCACCTACCAGGACGACATCGTCGTCAAGAACGGCTCCACCGTGGACGCGTTTGCGGAAGGCGAGGTTTCGGCTGCATTCTCCACCAGAAACGATCGACCCAACGAGAAGGGCGGCCACATCTACATCAGCGACTCCGTTGTCAAGGCCATAGCCCGCTATGTCGAGAACGGCGACGGCCCCATCCCCTACAGCGAAAACCAAGATGGCGAGACGAGGCGCGAACCCCAAGGCGAGAACATCGGCATCATCGCCCAGACCAGCGAGGGCGTCACACCCGCAGTCATCTCGATCATCCGCAGCAAGGTAACGGCCGAAGGAGATACAGCGGCAATCTTTGCCCGTGCCATGAGCGCTGACGGCAAGACAATCGGCACCATCAAGATTGAGAACGCCGCCATCCAGACGCCCGAAGGCGGCAAGGTCATTGACTATCGCAAGCTCCGTGACGGCATCTACGAGGCAGGCCAAGCCATCGGCACGGGCGACGCCACGGTCGACTCCCTCTATATCAAAGCAGTCGCCAAAAGTACGACCATCGCACCTCCCGAGGTAGCCAAGCCGGAAGACCCCAAGCCCGACGAGACCAAGCCCGCAGAAAGCAAGCCCGCGGAGTCCAAGCAGAACCCCAAGCCTGAGGGCTCAAAGCCGACCAAGGCCGTTGCGGCTTCAACCACGAAAGCCAAGACTACCGGCGTGCTCGCGGCAACCGGCGACACCTCGGGTGCGGCCATCGTGGCAACCGTCCTTGCGGGAACAGCCGCTATCGCCGCAGGCACCATGGCGAGCCGTAAGCGTTCTTAGACGCCTCTGCGCACATGGCAGCTCCCGCGAAGGCCCCGAGCCCCAGCACCGTTTAACAACGCCACCGCCGAGCTCCCCTCTGAACTGCCTCCCATTTCTTGGACATGAGAAATGGGAGGCTTTTTATGCGTGTCG
>OHPC01000798.1_pt1 | contig 16522 bp, 16 predicted proteins | sample 1577631 | NCBI WGS metagenome assembly OHPC01 (sample SAMEA3879560, study PRJEB24766) | human gut metagenome | biome: human-associated habitat; feature: feces | place: USA | collected 1985/1987 | reverse complement strand
TCGCCTGCCATGCACTTTTCCAGACCGCTGGCCCGGGCGATGCCGTCGCCCACCATAATGACCGTGCCGGTCTCGCTCTGCTCAATGGCATTTTCGTAATGCTTGATCTGCGCACGGATGATCTTGGAGATCTCTTCAGGTTTCAGTTGCATCTTTGTTTGTTCACCACTCAATTCATAATAGTCATTTCGGGTGGAAATTCGTTCTGTGCTCTGCCCCGTTTGCAAAGGGCAGGGGAATGTTACAGAGTGACCGCCGCAATATCCCGGCGCAGGGAGGCAAGGCGGTTCTGGACGGTGCCGTCCAGCTCGGTGCCCTCGATATCCAGCCGGATACCGCCCAGCACCTTGGCATCCACCTTGGTTTTAAGGTCGATGGTCTTGCCGGTCAGGTTTTCCAGCTTGGCGTGCAGCGCCGCGCGCTGCTGCTCGGTAAGCGGAACAGCCGAGATGGCTGTGGCTTCCAGAATGCCGTGCGCCTGATTGTAGCGGATGCGGTAAGCCCGTGCGCAGCCGGACAGCTCCCGCAGGGTGCCCTTCTCGCACAGGATCTTTAAAAAGTTCAGCACATAGAGGTGGACCTGCCCGCGCAGGGCTTCGTCCAGCAGACCGCAGCGCTCCTTTTTGGGGATGCTGGGGGTGCTGAGCAGCCGCAGGTAGTCCGGGTTTTGCTTCAGAAGCTGTTGCACCTCGTCAAGCTCGCCCAGAATGCGGGTCTCCAGCCCTTCCTCTGCCGCCAGATCGTACAGACTGCCGCCGTACATCTTTGCAGTTTCGGTCATGATGCTTCACCCACGTTTTTGATAAATTCGTCGATCAGATCCTTGTGGTCCTTTTCGCTGATCTCGCGCTCCACCACCTTGGATGCGATCTCCATGGCAATGCCGCCGATCTCGTCCTTGACCTCGTTCACGGCCTTCTTACGCTCCTGCGCAATGTCGGCCTCGGCCTTCTGCTTCAGGGCAGCGGCCTGTGCGCGGGCCTCGCCCACGATCTCTTCCGAGCGGGCGGTGGCAGTCTTTTGCGCCGTAGCTACGATCTGGTTGGCCTCGGTGCGGGCGTTCTGCAGGTTCTGCTCGTACTCCGCCTTCATGGCCTCGGCCTCGGTGCGCAGCTTCTGCGCATCCGCGATCTCGCTGTCGGCCTTGGCCTTGCGGTCGGCGATCACCTGTTTGATCGGCTTCAGCAGGAACTTTTTGAAGATGACCAGCTGGATCATCAGGTTGCAGATCTGGGCCAGAAAGGTCCAGCCATCCAGCGTGATCAACGCCTGATACAGTTCCATAAGCGTCTCCTTTCGTTATTTTTTCGGATCGGGAGGCTTATGCCAGATACTTCATGAACATACCGGGAGCCAGGAAGATCAGCAGCAGGCCGGTAACAAAGCCGTAGATACCGGTGGTCTCGGAAAGGGCAACACCGAGGATCAGGGTGCTGGTAACGTCGCTCTTGCACTCCGGCTGACGGCCAACGGCCTCACAGGCAGCAGCAGCAGCGTTGCCTTCGCCGATACCGGGGCCGATACCTGCGATCAGTGCGCAGCCTGCGCCGATGCCGCAGCCTGCCAGAGCGATACCACGAGCCAGATACTGGAAATCAGTCATAAGATTTGTCCTCCTAAAATGTGTTTGTGTTTTGGGGGATGCCGGAAGGCCTTAGTCCTCACCGGCAGCACGTTTGATGAAGATTGTGGTCAGGGTACAGAAGATGAACGCCTGAATGCAGCCGCCGAACCAGTCGAAATACAAACCGGTAAAGGCCGGGATGCCGATCTGGAACAGCTGGATCTGACTCAGGAAGCCCGGCAGCCAGCCAAAGATGACGTGGCTCAGGCTTGCCAGTGCCCAGTACAGCAGTGTGGAGATGACCGTACCGGACAGGATGTTGCCGAAGTGACGGAACGCCATGCTGACAGGGGTAGAGATCTCCGACAGCACATTGATGGGTGCCATGATAAAGATCGGATCGAGCAGACCCTTGAGGTAGGCCAGAATGCCGTTCGTTTTGATCTTGTAGTACATGATCAGAACAAACACCACGATGGCCCACGCTGCCTCGGTGTTCAGGTCGGCCGTGGGGCTCCACAGGCCGACAACGCTGATCAGGTTGCACCCGATGCTCAGTGCAAAAATAGCACCGACCAGGGGGATATACTGATCGAAGTGGAAGCCCATGTTGTCGTGCACGAACTGCTCCAGCCGCGTTACGATGAACTCGGCTGCGGCCTGTCGTTTGGACACATTTTCCAGCTTGAGGTCGTGCCCCAGCCAGATGGCAAAACCCGAGAGCAGCGCCATAACGATCCAAGTGCTTACCAAGGTCTGGGTAATTTTAAAATCACCCAGCAGGGGGATATTGGTGTGGATGGTATACAGGATCTTTGCGCCGTTCAGTTCCATTTATTCTTGTTCACCCCCTTCGTCACGGGGCTGCACCGCAGACGCCTCAGCAGGGGCGGGGTCATCTTCCACAGCGATGTCCACCGGCTCCTGCGGGGGTGTGAGCGGCTTGTACTTCCCGGTTATCTGGAGATAATAGATCGTAACTCTGGGGAACAGCAGCGGCAGAACGCCTGCAAACGCCTGGAAACAGGGAGCCGCAATGGCTATGATGATCCACAACGCCTGCAGCAGCATCCTTGTATTATAGGATATCTGCAGCTGCGCTTTACGCTTTTTTTCGTCCGGCTCGTCAATGACCTTCTGCACCACGAAGCAGATGCCGGCAAAGTTGCCGATAGCCACCAGCGCGCCGATGATGCCGCCCAGCAGCACCCGGTAGTCAAAGACCACCCAGCCCACCAGATGCAGCGCTGCAAACACCACCCACATCACGGCAGTGCACAGAGACACGCCGCAGGCGATGCGCAGCAGCTCCTTTTTGGATTCCGGCTGTAATTTCATAAAAACGAACCTCCATTACTGGTGGGAGTTGAAGCCCACCCGATGATTTTTTTCGTGCTTGGAGCGCTCCAGCCGTTCCTTGCAGAACACCCAGAAGTTCTGCGCCCCGGCGGCAAGCCCCAGCCCCACAGCGGGCAAAAACAGCCATTCTGGCCAGCCCCAGTGCTCCACAGCCCACCAGCATCCGGCAAGGCAGAGCACCAGCGGCAGCAGCATATTCAGCCCCAGCTGGGTCAGCCAGACCAGATCTTCCAAAGCCTTGTACCAGCCCTTCAAGTTCTGCGCCGCTCCTTTCTGCGGGTGCCGCCCGCATTCCAGCATTTGGAAAAAATGCCGGAGACGGACAGGCAGCCAAAAAGTCTATGCCCTCAGTATACTTCAAAGCGTCGGATATTGCAATCAATTCTCCACCGAAATATAGTAAAATTTCATAGTTTGTTAAGACTGATTCCATAAATGTGCACCTATAACACACATTGTGCGCCGATGATTGCATCATTGCACAAACTTTGCGGAAAAGTTTGTGCAGAGTGTAAAAAACGGAAAAAAAGCAAAAAAGGGGCTGCCGCACAAACGTGCGGCAGCCCCAGCGGGTGCTTTGGGGTTCAGACGCTTACCAGAGGTTTGCGGTCTCGTTGTACAGACCCTCGTAGCTCTTGGCGGAAACGTCCCAGCTGAAATCGCACTCCATGCAGTGACGCACGAGGTTCTTCCAGTTTTCCTTGTTGTTGTAGGCATCCTGTGCGTTGCAGCAGGCCACATACAGCTCGTGGGCGTTGTAACCGGCAAAGGTAAAGCCGTTGCCGTCACCCATGGTGCTGTCGTGGATGGAGTCGCGCAGGCCGCCGGTCTCGCGGACGATGGGAGGTGTGCCGTAGCGGCAGGCCACCATCTGTGCCAGACCGCAGGGCTCGCTCTTGGAGGGCATGATGAAGGCGTCTGCACCGGCGTAGATCTCCTGCGAGAGCTTGGGCTCAAAGCCGATGTAGGTGCCTACGCGGCCCGGGTGACGGCCGCACAGGTCAGAGAAGAAGTTCTCGTACTGGCTCTCGCCGCTGCCCAGAATGACCAGCTGGATGCCGCGGTCCACCAGACCGTCAGCAATGCTCTGCACAAGGTCAAAGCCCTTCATGCCCACCATGCGGCTGACCATGCCAAAGACGGGGCTGCCGTCTTTATGCAGACCGAACCTGTCCTGCAAAGCTTCCTTGCACTTGGCCTTGCCGGTCTCAAAGGTCTTGATGCTGTAATTGAAGGGGATGTTCTTGTCGGTGGCGGGGTCGTTGGCGTCCATATCGATGCCGTTCAGGATGCCGCACAGCTTGTACTGTTTTTCACGCAGCAGAGCGTCCAGACCGTAGCTGAACCACGGGTCCAAAATCTCCTGTGCGTAGGTGGGGCTGACGGTGGTGATCTTGTCGGCGGTCTCGAAAGCGCCCTTCATGAAGTTGGCGCAGCCGTCGTACTCCACGATATGCTGGTCCCGGTGGCCGATGCCGCAGGTGTCCTCCAGAATATCGGTGCCGTACTTGCCCTGATAGGCGATGTTGTGGATGGTGAACACGGTCTTGATGCGGTTGAACTTGTCCAGATGACGATAGTACAGGTTCAGGTACACCGGCACCAGAGCGGTCTGCCAGTCGTTGCAGTTGATGATATCGGGGGTGAAGTCGATGTAGAACAAAGTCTCCAGCACGGCGCGGGAGAAGAAGGCAAAGCGCTCGCCGTCATCGTAGAAGCCGTACAGGCCGCGGCGCTTGAAGTAATACTCGTTGTCCAGGAAGTAGTAGGTCACGCCGTCCACATCGGCCTTGAACAGGCCGCAGTACTGGCTGCGCCAGCCCACAGGCACGGAGTAGTTGGTAACGTATTCCAGCTTATCGCGGTACTTCAAATCGCCGTACAGGGGCATGATGACGCGGGCGTCCACGCCGTCCTTGACCAGCGCTTTGGGCAGGGCACCTGCCACATCGGCCAGACCGCCGGATTTGGCAAAGGGATTGGCTTCCGAAGCAGCATACAGGATCTTCATAGGATTCGCTCCTTCCATGATACAGGCAGATGTTCGCGCTCCCCGCCGCCGTGAAAAGCGGCGCGAACCTTGCATACAAAAGAGCGGGCGGGGGCACACAGGTGCCCCCGCCCCTCTCAAGAGGGGCTACCGGGGAGGAAGCCGCCCCTATGGATATTGCATCGATCAGACGGTGTGATTCTTCTGGACGTAGACCGGGAAGCTCTCGGTGCCGGACAGCTTTTTGCCGGCGGTGATCTTCACGTTCTTGTCGGTGACAACGCAGTCCAGCTCCACATTGGGCTCGACCACGGTATCCTGCATCAGGACACAGTTCTTGACCACAGCACCCTTCTTGACCTTGACGCCGCGGAAGAGCACACAGTTCTCCACGGTGCCCTCGATGACGCAGCCGTCGGCCAGAATAGAATCCACGACCTTGGAACCGGTGACGTAACGGGTGGGGTTATCGTCGCGGATCTTGGTGTAGATGGGGCTGCCCTTGGGGAACAGCGCTTCCAGATTGCGGTCATCGATCAGCTTCAGGTTCTCGTCAAAGTAGCTCTTCATGTCGCAGATATGGGCAACATAGCCGGTATACTCCAGCGCATGGATGTTCAGAATGTTGACGTTGTGTGCCAGAATGTCGCGCTCGAAGTAGATCAGGCCGCGGGCGGTAGCGTCCTTGACCAGCTTGATCAGGGTTTCGCGCTCCAGCACATAGATGTTCAGATCCAGATTCTGCACACCGGAGCGGTAGTCGTTGAACAGCAGCTCGGTCACGCGGCCATCGGCATCAATGGTCAGGGTGTAGTTGTCGTTCTTGCGGCCCTCGGGGATCTCGGTCTTCTGGTAAGCCACGGTCACGTCGGCACCGCTGGCCTGATGGGCAGCCAGCAGGGCGTTGAAGTCGTAGTTGACGGCGATGTTGGCATCGCTCATGACCACATACTTCTCCTTCTGGTGCTCGAGAAAGCTCAGAATGGAACCCAGCGCCTCCACACGGCCGGAGTAGATGCGCACGCCCTTTTCTGCAAAGGGAGGCACGATGTTCAGGCCGCCGTGACGGCGGGCCATATCCCACTCGCGGCCGGTGCCCAGATGATCCATCAGGGAGTGGTAGTTCTTACGCACCACGATGGAAACGTTGGAAATGCCGCAGTTGGCCATGCTGGACAGCACAAAGTCTACCATGCGGTAACGGCCCGCAAAGGGGATCGAGGCCATTGCGCGCTCGGTCACCAGCTCGGGAACGGTATTGTCATAGCTGTTGGGGAAAATGATACCCAACGCATTGGTGTTCTGTCTCAGCATACTTCCACACCCTCCTTGACGGATTCAAACACTTTTGCGCCCTCCTTGACGGTAGCGCCTGCGCCGATGGTCAGACCGGTGCCAACGTGGGCAATAGCGCCCTCGCCGCCGACCTTTGCACCTGCGCCCACAACAACGTCCTCAGCAAGGATGCAGCGCTTGACCACGGCACCTGCCTTGACCACGACACCGTCCATCAGCACGGCGTCCTCAACGGTAGCGCCCTCTTCCACAACAACGCCTGCGCTCAGCACAGAGTGCTTGACGTTGCCGTAGATCTTGCAGCCCTCGGTGATGAGGGAGTCCTGCACAACGGCGCGCTCGCCGATCTTCTGGGCGGGCAGCACGGGGTTGCGGCTGTAGATCTTCCAGGTCTTATCAAAGATATCGATGCCGGAGTTCTCGGGGTCCAGCACTTCCATGTTGGCTTCCCACAGGCTGTCGATGGTGCCCACGTCGCGCCAGTAACCGGCAAAGCGGTAGGCGTACATCTTGCGGCCGTCACGCAGCAGGGCGGGGATGATGTTCATGCCGAAGTCGTTCTTGGAGTTGGGGTCAGCCTCGTCCTCGATCAGATACTTCTTAAGCACATCCCAGTTGAAGATGTAGATGCCCATGGAGGCCAGATTGGACTTGGGCACCGGGGGCTTCTCCTGGAACTCGGTGATGCGGTCGGTCTCGTCCGCCACCATCAGGCCGAAGCGGGAAGCTTCCTTCCAGTCCACTTCCATAACGGCCACAGAGAACTCTGCGCCCTTTTCCTTGTGGAAGCGCAGGAAGTCGGCGTAGTCCTGTTTGCAGATCTGGTCGCCGGACAGGATGATGACGTACTCGGGATCATAGCTGTCGATGAAGCCGATGTTCTGATAGATGGCGTTTGCAGTGCCCTTGTACCAGTCGGTGCCGTTTGCCTGCTCGTAAGGAGGCAGGGTGTGCACACCGCCGTGCAGACGGTCCAGATCCCAAGGCTGGCCGTTACCGATGTACTCGTTCAGCTTCTGGGGCTGGTACTGTGTTGCGATACCGACGGTGTCGATATCGGAGTTGACGCAGTTGGACAGCGGGAAGTCCACGATGCGGTACTTACCGCCGAAGGACACCGCAGGTTTTGCCGTCTTTTGTGTCAGCGCGTATAAGCGCGAGCCACGTCCACCGGCAAGGATCATTGCCACGATTTCTTTTGCCATAGCTTTATTCTCCCCTTTAGCATTTCCTTTTTGGAAATGATAGTCAACAGTTCAGAATGTTCGTGCGTGCATCCGTGTGGGCATCCTTATTCCTTGGGTGCTTTTGCTTTGCGGGTGCGCTTTGCGGGTTTGGTTTCTGCTTCGGTCTCAGGCTTTGCTTTTGCCGCGGTCTTTGCCTTGGCGGCGGTTTTCTTTACCGGCTTTTCCGCTGCGGCCTCGGGTTTTGCTTTGGACTTGGCAGCGGTCTTTTTTGCTTTTTCCGGTTTTTCATCCGCCGTTTTGGCGGCCTTGGCCTTGGTGGTGCGGGTCTTTTTTACCGGCTTGTCGGCGTCCTTGACGGTGGCCTTTTTGGCGGTCTTTTTTGCCGGCTTGTCCGCGCTGTCCTCTGCTGCCTTGCGGGTGCGCTTTGTGGGCACCTCAAAGTACAAAGTGCTCATGGGCGGCAGGGTGACGGTGATGCTCTGCTCAAAGCCGTGCTGCGGCTTTTTGTGGGTACGCACCGGCTTGTTGTGCACGGTGCCGGAGCCGCCGAAAGCGGCATCGTCACTGTTCAGGATCTCTTTATAGGTGCCGGACACCGGTGCGCCGAGGGTGTAGCCCTCGCGCAGGACGGGGTTGAAGTTGCAGATGACAAGGATCTGCTTGCCTGCGGCGTCCTTGCGCAGGAAGGCGATGACGCTCTGCTGCGAGTCATCCGGTACGATCCACTGGAAGCCCTCCCAGCTGTAATCGATCTGCCAGAGGGCGGGGTGCTCTTTATAGAAGGCGTTCAGGGTACGGACGTAGTTCTGCAGCTCGGCGTGCTTGTCGTAATCCAGCAGCATCCAGTCCAGCTGCTTTGTCTCGCTCCACTCGGCAAACTGACCGAACTCCTGTCCCATGAACAGCAGCTTCTTGCCCGGGTGTGCCATCATATAACCGAAGAAGGTGCGCAGATTGGCAAACTTGTCGTCATACTCGCCGGGCATCTTGTTCAGCAGGCTGCCCTTGCCGTGCACGACCTCATCGTGGCTGATGGGCAGCACAAAGTTCTCGCTGAAAGCGTAGAAGAAGCTGAAGGTCACCTTGTTGTGGTTGCCGGAGCGGAACAGCGGGTCGGTCTTCATGTAGCTGAGCATATCGTTCATCCAGCCCATGTTCCACTTGAAGTTGAAGCCCAGACCGCCGTCCGAGGCGGGCTTTGTGACCATGGGCCACGCGGTGGACTCCTCGGCGATCATGTACTTGTGGGGGTGACGACCCAGCACGGTGTTGTTCAGCTTGCGCAGGAAAGCGATGGCTTCAAGGTTCTCCTTGCCGCCGTCCTTATTGGGCTCCCATTCGCCCTGCTTGCGGTTGTAGTCCAGATACAGCATGGAGGCCACGGCATCCACGCGCAGACCGTCGATGTGGTACTGCTCCAGCCAGTACAGTGCGCTGGAGATCAGGAAGCTCTGCACCTCGCTGCGGCCAAAGTCGAACACCATGGTGCCCCACTCTTTGTGCTCGCCGCGCTTGGGGTTCGGGTCTTCGTAGCAGGCTTCGCCATCGAAGTTGTACAGGCCGAACTGGTCTTTCGGGAAGTGAGCCGGCACCCAGTCCATGATGACGCCGATACCTGCCTCATGCATCTTGTCCACGAAAGCCATCAGGTCCTTCGGGGTGCCGTAGCGGCTGGTGGGGGCGAAATAGCCCGTCACCTGATAGCCCCAGCTGCCATCGAAGGGGTACTCCATGACGGGCAGCAGCTCCACGTGGGTGTAGCCCATCTCGGTGATGTAGGGGATCAGCTGGTCGGCCAGCTCTGCGTAGTTGTAGGGCTTGTTGCCCTCCTTCATCTTCCAGCTGCCGACGTGCATCTCGTAGATGTTCATGGGGCCGTTGATCACATCGGCCTTCTTCTGGGCGGCCTGCCAGGCCTCATCGTGCCAGGCAAAGCCGGAGATATCATAGACCTTGCTGCCGTTGGACGGCCGGGTCTCGGCGTGGAACGCATAGGGGTCAGCCTTGTAGACAAGGTCGCCCGCCCGGGTGGTCACGCAATATTTGTAAACGTCGTATTCCTTCATGCCCGGGATGAACAGCTCCCACACGGAGTCATTGTCCACCTTGCGCATCGGGTGGCTGCCCGGTTTCCAGCTATTGAAATCGCCTACTACGCTGATGGCCGTCGCGTGCGGTGCCCAGACGCGGAACACCACGCCTGTCTCCCCGGCCCGCTGCTCGATGTGTGCGCCAAAATAGCGGTACGCTTCACAGTTATTGCCCTGCTTGAACAAATACACCGGAAGGTCCGATGGATTGCTGCGGGTCTTTTCCTCAGTCGGTTTCATAAACAGCTCCTCCCCGCACAGGCCGCATGGGCAGTCCTGTGCCTTTTACTCTCTTATATTAAAGAATTTCGTCGGATTTTTCAAGAGTTTTCTTGTAGAATATACCATAATCTTTTCGTCGATATTTTTCTTATATATACAACATCCCTAATTTTAGACAAGAAATATCGGCAGACTTAACAGAATAAAGGCAAAAAAGAAACATCCGCCCCGAATTTTGCACATTTGGCAAAAAATCAGAGCGGATGTTTTTTCACTATTTTACTTCAGTTTTTCAAAGGCGCATCAGCCCACGACGTAGACGTTGACGTTGATAGCGCCGTTGATGACAGACTCCGCATAGGTCTCATAGAACAGGTCCACGAGGATGCGGCCATCCTGCACGGCGATGCCGGTGTCGGTGGCTACCGCGTAGCCATAGACGAAGCTGCCGTCGGTGGAGGTGATATACAGCAGGGTGCCGTAGGGGATGACGTCGGGGTCAACGGCCACGGTGCCGTAACCCAGACCCAGACCGGAAGAGCCCTTGCCCGACTTGGAATAATAGCCGGTGGCCTTGCCGGTAAGGACCTTGCTGTAGCTGGCGGGGGCGTTGGTGGTGCCGTCCGGGCCGGTCAGGGGCGAGACGGGCGCACCGGCACCATAGGTCTTGACCACATGGTCGGTAGGCTCCACGGTGGTGGTCACATCGGTGACGACGCTGTTTTCCAGTTCGCCGTCCACCCAGCGCTCCCGGGTGGTGACGGTCTGCTGGCCCTCAGAGCCATGCTGCAGGGTGGTGGCACGGTTGGTGTTGCGGAAGTAGAGGCTGGTGTAGACGTACTCCGTGTCGTAGGGGACAGCCTGCGTCTCCACCTTGTCCTGATACTCGACGCGGTGGACTTCGATCTTGCTGCCAGCCGTGACCATCGCGCTGAGGGCGGGCTCGGTGTAGTCGTCCCCCTCCAGAGTGATGCCGGCACGTTCCAGAGCATCGGCGACGGTACCCACCACCATCTTGACGGGGTACTCCTGGCCGTCAGCCTCAATGGTGACGCTGAAGGCGCGCTCGATGTTCAGGGATGCCAGACTGCCGGCAAAGGCAGTGTAATAGACTTCGTCTCCCTCCTCGGCCTCGATGCCGGAAAGGCTCATAACGCGGGCGGGGTCGCTCTCGGAAGTGAGGACCACCTGCCGCGCACCGTGGGAGTCTGTGACGTAGGTCAGCCGCAGATTCGCGGCGGTCACAGCCAGCGTGAACACGAGACACGCAGCCATGACGCAGAACGCCAGCACACGGGATGAGGCTGCACGGGTGCAGCCGGGCAATGCTTTCTTAAATTTGACGGAAGCGATACGAGACAACTCCTCTCTTTTCAGATTTTGGAATGGACAGCGGGTCTGTATCTCAAGGCCCGTCAGACTGTGCGCAAATGCCCCGCACAGCGGGCGCCGCAAAAGCGGCTTTTCACTTCACCGTGATGAATTTTATGCGCTGCAACGTGTGTTGAGCGGACGTTATTTTAGCAGACTGAGGCCGTTTTGTCAAATCGAAGGTCAGGCGTTCGTCAATTCCTTCACATAGTTTTTTGTGCATTCTGTACATAGTTTGCTCTCGATTTCATGAAATTCAATGATTTCTCTCCGATTTTTTCGCAAAAATAAAGTCATACTTGTTCATATATTTTTAACATTTAAGTTGGCATTTCCGGGGTGTTTTTTGCAGTATTTCCAGCCCGCTTTGCGGCGTCAAACCGGCCATAACAAGCTTATTTTCGACACAAATCACGGACTGTTTTCGGACTGTTTTCAAGCGAAAATCAGGGGGTCATTTCTCTCCGAAAAAGGCCGTTTGGCAAAATGCCTAACCCGCCAAATTCTCAATAAAAAAGTATGTACTTCCGCCCACTGCCGTTCTGCGCTACAATCGGGCCAGATGCAAACGCAAAACCAAATGAAAGGAGTTTTTACCATGCAGATCAACATCACAGCCCGGGACTTTGGCGGCACAGAATTCCTCGCCCAGCCCCACCGGCTGCATCTGGGCGCACAGAAAGCCGAGGGTGTGGACCGGCTGGAATTCAGCCTGCCGGAGCAGTGGAACGGGTGTGTCGTCACCCTCCACATCCGGCACACGGACGGCACGCTGGCCGAGCCGCTGGCGCTGGACGAAACAGGCTGCGTCAGCGTGGGCCGGAGTTTTACCGGCTGGGCCAGCGGTGAGTGGATGCTGGCCGCTGCCAACGGCAATGGCTATACCGCCTACACCCGGCCCGGCCAGTACGACGTCCACGGCATCCTCCCCACCGAGGGCGCGGGCGAAGAGCTGACCCCCTCGGTCTACGAGCAGTTCATCGCCCGGGTGATGGCCAGCGCCAACGCCGCCGCAGAGGCCGCCAAACGCGCCGCCTCCGGCGAGGCGAACGCCAAACAGAGCGCCAGCGAGGCCGCTTCTTCTGCCCAGCAGACCGCCGCCAGCGCCACCCTGGCTGCCGGCTATGCCGAGCAGGCCGAAGCCGCTGCTGACCGTGCCGCCGCCTATGCCCCCTCGGAGGGCGCTGTGCTGAGCGTCAACGGCAAAGGCGGTACCGTCCGGCTGAACGCACTGGACGTCTGGGCATTGCCCCGCCCTCTCTCGCCGAAAGCCGGCCAGCTGGTGCGGGTGGTGAAGGTCGATGCCTCCACCGGCGCACTGACCGCCGACACCATCAGCACCGATAGCCTCAGCGGGCTGGGCAGCGAAGAAAAAGCTCTTCTGCTCAAGCTGCTGAGTTCTGCCAGCTACACCGACAGCAGCGCCAGAGATGACCTCGAAGCCCTTAAAAAACTGTGGGACACCACGCCGCCCACTCCCCTGCCCGACCCGGACATCATCCCGGTGGAGAAGGTGACTCTGAGCCAGCACACGCTGGAACTGAGCCGGGGCAGCACTGCCGACCTCAGTGCCTCCGTCGCGCCCCCGGATGCCACCGACCAGACGGTATTGTGGAGCGTTTCGCCGACGGACATCGTCTCGGTGGATGCGGGCCGCGTCACTGCCCTCAAGAAGGGTTCTGCCGTCGTCACTGCCACCTCCGACAGCAAGAGCGACAGCTGCACCGTCACGGTGACGCCCGCCGTCTACCGCATCGAGACGGCCCACACCGACAGCGGCGACATCCCCGCGTGGGACACTTATCCCGCCAAGTACGAGTTCTTTATGCCGCTGACTGCCAAGAAAGCGGGCCTGCTGCTCCGCTCGCTGGAATTCCGTGTCAAGGGCTATGTGCCGGGCACGATGCGCACCGTCCTGCGCAAATACGGCTCCACGACCGCCCTGGCAGACAAGTTCACCGACATTGTCCGCGGCTACAACGACGTGGTGCTGGACATGGGCAGCATCGCGCTGGAAAAGGGCGTCGAATACCAGCTCTATTTCGCCGCCTCCAACAACTTCTACCCGCCCTCTGTCCAGCCCTCCTGGGTCGCAGCAAACGACTGCATCGACATCGCCCACGGCAGCGCCTACTATGGCGACGACACCACCCTCATCTTCTCCGGCACCGTCGTGCTGCAGGAGACCTGAACCACACCGAACACATATCTTGAAACAGAAAGAGAGGTACTGACTATGACCCATCACAAGATTTCCGCATCCACCCTGGCCCGCACCGCTGCGCTGGCGCTGGCCCTGACCAATCAGGTGCTCAGCGCCGTGGGCAAGCCCATGCTGCCCATCGAGAGCGCCCAGCTGGAACAGCTCATTTCCAGCGGCCTGACCGTTGCCGCCGCCCTCGCCAGCTGGTGGAACAACAACAGCTTCACCCCTGAGGCCATCGAGGCCGACGACTTCATGACCCGCCTGAAGCAGCAGAAGCGATAAACGCATAAACGAACACAGCGCCCCGGAGCCAGTTGCTCCGGGGCGCTGTCTCTTTATTGAAGAAAGTTATCACATCCGAAAACGATCAGGTTCGGGAGCCACTGCCCGTGCCGCTGTTCAGACACTTTGCAAAGACGACCATGTAATCTTCGGCCTTTTCCTGCGTGTCGGTCAGCTTGGCATCGTTCATGACATCAAAGCCGACTTTCAGTTTGCCGCTCGTTTCCTCTTCATTATCCCATTCGATGCACTTGTACCCCTCAAATCCATTCCAAATTTTCGCAACAGTGTAACCCCAGTTGATGGAATCTTTTGCGTTATTGGGCATCTCAGTGACAGCCACGAGATATGGAATTTCCTTGTAGACCACCTTTACAATAAATATATTCAGGTTTTCATCATCCGGGCTTTCTGCATTCCATTCCTTACCCTCTGCGGCCTTAAATGCAGAGAACACGCCATGGGCCTTCTTGCTCAAGTCCTTATCCTCAGAGACTTTGACGCACATCATATTACCCGCTGTCTGCAATGCTTTCAGCATCGCATTCTCTTTCGCGGCCTCCCCGAGGGTACAGCCGGTCAGCATAGACAGTGCCATCACACCAGCCAGTGCGGCGGCCGCGAGCTTCTTGAACAATTTCATGGAAAATTCCTCCTTTATCGGCGCTTTCGTCCGTTGTGGTCTGCCGTTTTCAGGCAGGCCTTGCAGATTCGGAGTTGCGCACAGTTTTCCGAGATTTTCTTTGGCATTTTGACAAAAATAGAAGATTTTCGACTCTATTCAACGCAACCGTGAGACATTTTACATCACAATAACGCCGCCGTCTCCGCCGTCGATGCCGCCGCCATCCTCGCCAATAGGATGTTCTGCAAATACGAGCATATAATCTTTGGGTTCTTCCTGCTCTTCGGTCAGCTTCACATCCTTGATGATGGAAATAGCCACTGTCAAAGTCTGCTTACTATATGCCTTATAGGCCCACATGCTATTGTAAATCACGATTGCAGCTTTATTCCACGTCGTACTCTTTTCAGCTTTTCGGGGCATTTCAATAAGCATCGCACCATACTCACTATATCCAATATTCGTGCACTCAAGACTATTTTCGTAGCCAGTCAACCCAGCTAAATCGTCCAGATGCAACTGATAGGCTGCCTGAATAGCCGCCTCATCATAGGCCTCACCACCCTCTTGTTTAAACCGTTCAAAAATCTCTTGAGTCTTCGCTGTTGCCAGTTCCTTATCTTCAATAACCGTGTAGTTTTCTTCTTTTGCTACCGACTGAAGCGCTGTTAGCACAGCTTTCTTTTTCGTGGTATCACTTGCGCCACATCCCGTGAGGAGAGCCAGTGCAAGCGCGCCGACGAGAAGCAGGGCGGCAAATCTTGTAAATCGTTTCATGGTATCCTTCCTTTCGCTGAGCAATACACCTGTCCGGGAGTCGTTCCCCCTTCGCACCCCCCCCCCCCCCCCCGGCAATCCTCATTCACGCAGGTTTCACCCCCATTCACGCAGGAAGTGAAAAAATAATTGCGGATTTTTATGGAACTTCCACAAAGGCAAGCTCTCTCTTTGCCGCAAAAAAAGGCGCACCCCGAAGCAACTCGCTCCGGGGTGCGCCTCTCTTATTTTTGAAGAATGCTCCACTCAGACGTTCTGCAGGACATCCTCTGCGGCCACATGGCCGTCCTGCACACTGATGACAGCGGCGCGGGCATTCCTGTCGGATGTCTTTTTGAAAAGGTCCGTGTAGATGGTCATGCCAGCCATCATCAGGACAGCCAGTGCAAGGCCGACCAAACGAATCATCATACCGTCAACATTCTCGTTCATGATACCTTCTCCTTTTTCTCTTTTGCGGCCCGACAGACACCATTCTGCCGCAGCCCGCATCCCAATTTTCCGCTGCGGACCCCCTCTATCGGCCCGCAGCGATGCATTTCCCAAGACATTCCAAAGAAAAAAGCCTAGGGTGAACACACCCCAGGCTCCATTGTCTGTCTGCTTAGTATAATAGTCTCTTTTGCAGTTTTTGTCAAGAGGGAGATGAAGGAAGTTCAGTTTTCTGTTCTCCGACCACTCTCGACAAAGTTTGCTTCTACCCTCATCCTGTGTTATACTTATCCCGCTGCCCTTCTCTACTCTGGCAACAGGGAGGAGGTGAGCAACATGAGTTCTCTGTTCAACAGCTTCCTCGTAACTGTCGGAGCAAATGTAGTCTCGTACTACATCTGCAAGTGGCTTGACAGTTACCGCAAGGGCAAGTAAGCCCAAAAGAACCCCCTCGGAGTGGCCTCTCCGAGGGGGTTCGGTTTTTTGTGAGCAATATGAGCTCTCCAGCCAGCTTCCTTTGGCTATCTTTATTATATGCCGATGGGGGGAAAAGTCAAGCTGTCTGGGCAAAAGTTCATTTTTGCTAAACAAAAACGGCTCTGCCGAAGCGGCATCGTACGGCCAACTTCCCCGGGTTGCGGCTCCCAGCGTCTATTTCGGCCCTTGGGCGGGCCTCATATCCTGCTGGCCGCGGCCCCAACAGCTCCTTCCTGTTTCCGCCGCAGGCGGCGGTCGTCGCTGTTGCCCTGCTAGGGGAGCTCCGCGAGGCGCTGACGAAGTCAGACCGACGCGGTGAGAGGTTAAAAACTGATCTTCACCCCGTGCATCGCACGGCGTTCCAGTGCCTCACGCTGGGCGCGGGTCATGCTGGCCACATCGGCCCGGGTGATGGCCGCACCGCCGGGGCTGGTGCCGTTTTCCGCCGGGCGGGCTGAACGCTGGCGGATGCGCTCCACGACGCCCTGCTCCACGGTCTGGGCAGTCTGACGCAGAGCGTCGTTGTAGTGGGCCAGACGGTAGGCGTCACCCATCCGCATCCCGGGCAGCTCCATCAGGCGGCGCATCTCGGGGTTCGCCAGCTCCTGCTTGAGCGAAAAATCCGGCATATCCCGGCGAAGCAT
>OHPC01000777.1_pt1 | contig 16883 bp, 7 predicted proteins | sample 1577631 | NCBI WGS metagenome assembly OHPC01 (sample SAMEA3879560, study PRJEB24766) | human gut metagenome | biome: human-associated habitat; feature: feces | place: USA | collected 1985/1987 | reverse complement strand
GGAATTGTGCGGTGTTGCCCTAGCTTTCGGCGGGGTGGGGTCCCCCGCCCTACTGGCCTGGCAAATATTTCGCCGAACCTATGCCCACAAATACAAAAATGCCGCAGCAGACTGTTACATCTGCTGCGGCATTTTTATTTAGAGGTTAATGGGCTGGTTACAGCTCATTGTTCGGCTGTGGGATTACTGCAGAACGCCGGTGTTCTTATCAAAGCGATAAGTACGGCCGTCGATGACTGCATCGCCCTTAGCCATGGTGCCATAAATCGGGTCGAAGTAGTAACGCTTGTCAGCGCTCCAGCCCTTGATCATGTGGCCCTGTGCATCGTAACGGACCCACTTGCCGGTACCATCGGCGCGGTCAGCCCACTGGCCAGCTTCGGATTCCTGATAGACATCCTTGCTGGTGGCTTTCTTGCCCTGATCAACGGCATCCAGCCAGTACCAAGCGTCGGAAGCCGGGTCATAGATTTCCTTGCCGCGGCCATCCAGGCCCTGGCGAACGCCCTTTTCGTACCAGAAGTCAGCGCCTTTGATGGTCAGCCACTGGCCGTCCAGAGCGATACCGGTGTACTCGTCAAATGCGCAAGGTACACCGTCAATATCGCCTGCGCCCTTAGCCATAGCGCCGGTGATCAGGTCAAAGTAATAGGTGCCCTTATCGGTCGTCTGCCAGCCCTTGACCATGTGGCCGTTCTCATCGTAACGGACCCACTTGCCGGTGCCATCGGGCTTATCAGCCCACTGGCCGGCGGCGGATTCCTGGTAAACGTCCTTGTTGACGGTCATTGCGCCGCCCTGGACAGCATCCAGCCAGTACCAGGCGTCGGAATCGGGATCATAGATCTCTTTGCCGCGGCCGGTGGTACCCTGCTTCACGCCCTTTTCGTACCAGTACTTCTTGCCGTTTTCTTCAACCCAGCCGTTCTTCTCGCCGTACTTGGCGGTGTAGTCCTTGCCGTTGAAGGTGACAGCAGCGGTGGTAACGCCGCTGGTCTGCTTTACAGTTGCATCCACGAACTGTGCGCTTGCGCAGTTCTTATCGGTGCAGGTAAAGACAGCCATTGCGGTAATGGTGGTCTTTTCAGCGGCACCATGGACGGTGCGCGTTTCGGGTTCAGTAGACGGTGCCTCAGTCGGCTCCGGCACAGCAGTCGGTTCCGGCACAGCAGTCGGCTCCGGCACAGCAGTCGGCTCTGCCGGCTTTGCGGTCGGAGTTGCGGTCGGAGTTGCAGTCGGAGTTGCAGTCGGAGTTGCAGTCGGAGTTGCGGTCGGAGTTGCAGTCGGAGTTGCAGTCAGTGCTTCAAACACAGCGCTAACGGTAACATCAGCGGCAGGCATCTTGAAGGTAGCCTTGCCATCGGTCAGGGTCAGCTTTTCGGTCTTTTTATCTTCGCCGATCTGATAGCTGTAGGTCAGGCTGTCAGCCTTGAGCTGGTAGTTATCAGCTGCCTTAACGGTAACGGTAACGTCGGTGCCTTCAACAGCTGCGGTCGGGTCTACGGTAACAGTGCCGTTCTCAGCAGGAGCTGCGGTAACCTTGTATTCCTTAACAAACTCTGCGCTGACGTTGACAGGGTAAGCAGGCATTGCAAAGGTGTAGGTGTTGGCTTTTTCGGTATCAGCCTTCACTTCAACGGTCTTATCGGTGTTGTCAGCGTCTTTGTAGGTAACCTTCACGCTGCCAGCCTTCAGGGCATAGCCGGTTGCGGGCTTAGCAGTCAGGGTTACGGTTTCCTTCTCAGCTGCTTCTTTAGCGGAAGCAGTGATCTCACCATTGGTCAGGGTAGCAACATTGACCGCATAGGTCTTGGCGTCTTTGGTAACGCTGATGGTCACATCGCCGTCCGGCATGGTGAAGGTGTAAACCGTCTTCGCCTTTTCGGTGGTAGCCTGGGCTGCGGCTTCGTCCTGCGCTGCTTCCTGAACTTCAGTCAGGGCAACATCGGTATCGCCGTTCTTTGCGGTAACGGTAACGATAGCGGTGCCTTCCTTTTCTACGGTCAGGGTAACGGTATCGTCCTTGATGTAGGTGTTGCTGGTGGTGCCCAGGGTCAGGGTAACGCCTTCAACTGGATCGGGCAGGGTAACGGTGTGGGGGGTGCTTTCGGTTGCGGTATGGCAATCAGAGCACAGGTACACATTGTTGCCAACGGACTTGGTTTCCAGCTCGTCCAGAGCCCAGGTATGGCCCTTGGGCAGTGCGCCGTCAGCGTACTTCTTTTCACCCTTGGTCAGGCCGTACTTGTTGGTGCGGGCCTGGGTGTAAGCGGGGGTATCACACCATGCTTCAACGGAAACATCGGTGGTTGCGCCGCTGCTCAGGTCGCTGACCATGTCGGACATCGGCATGGTTTCAACCAGGTTAGCGCACCACATGAACTCTTCGTTCTTGTTCTTCTCGTCAGAGCTGCCCATGTTCTGGTTGTAACTCGGGTTGTAGTTCCAGGACTCGGTCTTGTAGCTCTTACGGTTTGCATAAGAAGTGCCGGAGGCATCGGTCTTAACAACCGGCTTGCCATCGGAACCCAGCTCGTCCAGGCTCTTGTAAGTGTTGGACAGGTTGGTGCCGACAGAAACGACCAGCTGATCCTTGGTGGTGTTGATGCCGGTGATCACAGTCTGGCCCTGCTGGGTGGTGGTAGCAAAGCTGTAGCTGTCACGCAGGGTCAGGCCAGCCAGAGGATGGTTCATGAAGGTGTCCAGATACTGCACACTGTCGGTATTCTGTTTGCTATCCATGATAACCATGCTCATGCCGGGAAAGTGGGTATCGGGAACCTTGTTGCCGTCCTTATCCTTGGTCAGCTTAATGCCGCCATAGACAGTGTTGTATTCCTTCACTTCTTCCACTGCGCCGGTGGTCGGGTCCATACGGTAGATGGCGTTGTTGACGTTGAAGTACAGCTTGCCATCATACAGTGCGGTAGAGTGTACCAGTGCGGGGTAGATCCGCTTTGCAGCAGCGTCTGCCAGGCACTCGGTGTTCAGGTTGTTTTCAACCTTGGCATGCTTATCTTTTGCACTGGTATCGATCTTATAGATGGTGCCAGCTTCGGCCAGGACCTTGGCATTGCTGTCGTCATCATTGAAGTTGCTGCTGGTTTCCTTCAGATCGTTGTAGTACATCAGGATGATATCAAACGGGTCATCCGTCTTGGTAAAGCTGCTCATGCTGAAGCCGCCGGGTCTGCTGCTGGAATCCTCTTTGCGGATATAGTAGTTCGCATTACGCGGACGTGCTTCCAGAGTATCGGGGCCCTGGTTCTGCATCTTCTTCATGAACTGCTGCATCTGGGAGTTGTTACCAGAGCTGCCGGAACCAGAGTTGCCGTTGTTGCCGTTCTCGGACTGCTGGCGGCGCATGTTGTTATACAGGTTCTGGTTGGTCGTGGTATCAACGTAATAGAAGTAATTATTGTCGAAGTAGATGGGGCTGCAGATAGAGGTGAACCAGGTATCCTCGTAGCAGGTATCGGTGTAACGGGTCTCGTTCTTGTTATCCGCCTTGGTGTAAGAGTAATGCGGCTTGCCGTTGTTCAGCACAACATTGCCGTCTTTATCCACATCGGGATTCTTGTTCTTGGTGTAGGTGTAGCCATCGTACAGCGAGTCAATGTAATCATAGTACTTGCTGTAACGGCCTTCCAGACCGGAGGGAGAAACCAGGAAGTTGACATGGCGCATGTCGCCTGCGTTCTCAACACGGGTCTGGGCCATGCACTCGGTGTTCACGTCATCATAGCAGACGTCAACATAGTACCAGTTCTTGTTGGCTTCGCCGGTGGTCATCGTAGCAGAGTTGCTGTCGCCCTGCAGCTTGTTGACCTTGACTGCGTTAAAGTAGTGGACGTTGTTGAACATGCCGCCGCCGAACGCATTACCGGCAACACTGGTATCAGAAGTATCGCAGTAATACAGGATCTGGGCAAAGTCAACAACAGCGTTATCGCCTACTTCATCGGGGGTCTTCCAGCTGCCGTCATCATTCTTATAGATGCTCTTGTTGTCAGGCAAATTCTGGACCATGTAGTTAAATGCAGCTGCATAGCCCAGGCAGATGCAGCCATACTCAACGCCCTTAGCGCCGATCTCGCCGCCCAGCAGGGCACCGAAAGCAGTCGTCTGGATGGGGTCGTTGTTGCCGCCGCCGGTGATATCGCCCATGGAGCCCATATCGAATTCTGCAACCTGGGAGATCCAGTCGTGCAGGATCAGCAGCTTGGTGACATAGTCAGCGTCACCCAGCTTGGCAACCTGTGCCAAGCCTGCATCACGGATGGCTTTCAGAGCTTCGCCATAGTTCATGACGTAAGACATGAACGCCTGCGGCAGCATGTTCAGCATGAATGCCATGGTGGTCGGCGGGACATCATCGTTCGGATCAATGCTGCACAATATCTTGATTGCGCCCATGGTGCCGGTGATGCTGCCATCCTCGCCCTGCTTCTGAACGCCCTTGGAGGTCCAGAACGGGGCAACCACGCCGAAGTACTCTGCTTCGTCCTGGTTGAACTGCGACAGCTGGAAGTAGTAGTAGTTCATCTGCGCAGTCGAGACATCGTAAGTATTGGTGACCTGGTTGCCCTGGTCGTCCACATACACGGCAGTCTTCTGGCTGTCGTACAGCAGCAGGCTGTTCTTGCCCTTGTTGTCGCCGCTCTGATAGGTGAAGTTCACCTTGCTTGCGTCAACCGGGTTGTTCTGCATATCGTACCAGTTGCCGCCATCCATTGCGGACACCAGTGTAACGCCGGTGCCGCCGGAGGTGGTATCCAGGGTCGGGGTGCCGCCCACATTGATGTAGACGGAATTGTTATTCTGGTCTACCACAACGCTGACCGGCATGGTCATTACCGGCTGGGTTTTGATTTCTTCGCCGCAGACAGCGCACTTGAAGGTGACGCTGGTGCATTCCCAGTCAATGGTAACGGGAGCGCCGGCAGAAATTTTGCCGGTTTCGCTGTCATAGAACAGCTGGGCGTTGCTGTAGTCATCGGCCAGCTTGCCCTCGACCTTCTTCATTTCCCAGTTGAAGGTAGCAACAAAGTTGCCATCTGCATCCTTGGGCACGACATGGCTCTGGCAGGGCAGGGCGGCAATGTCGTCGGTGCGGGTGGTGGGTTCCTTGTATTCCTTCTTAAGCGGGCTCTTGTCAGCGGGCACGCTGGCAGAGTAAACGGTCTTGCCGGCAACGCCGGGCTTTGCCTCGGTGGTATCCTTGGTTACGGTGCCTTCTACCTTCTGGTAGGCATCGCCCTTTTCACAGGTATACACAGCGGTGTAAGCCCAGCCGTCATCGGTCTTGGTCCAGTAACCATCGGGGGTTTCCTTCCAGGTATGGGTGTGGCCATCCTCCGGGTTGGTGTCATTCCAGTACCATTTCGGCTCGCCATAGGTATGGCCGTCTGCAGCGGCGCTGGCAGCAAAGGTATCGGAGTTTTCAGCAACGTAAGCCTGTGCGTAGCTGTCAGCCTGCTGCGCAATCACTTCATCATCGCTGTTGGTCATGGACTCCATCGCAGAGGTCATGCCGGAGCTGCCGGTAAAGGTAACGGCAGTCACAACGCCTGCGGCGTTCGTCTCATAGCCCAGGTCAGTAACGGCGCTGGACAGATGATACGTTTTGATGGTGGCAACCATCACCGATGCCATCTCGTCCTTGTTCAGGCCATAGGCTTCGGTGTTGATCTTGCCGGCTGCGGCGTTGGCGTACATGGCATCGGCCAATGCATTTTCCAACGCTGCAAGGCTCATGCCCGCCTTGCTCTGTGCAGTCGCTTCCAGCTTGGCATCGTCCTGCTCCAGTTCATGCACTTCGCCCTGGGCAGCCAGCGTTTGGGCTGTCTGCTTGATCAGGTCTGCGGTGCTGGTGAACTTGGGCAGGGACTGCACAGCGCTGGCCGCGCTTGCTGCGCTAGCTGCAACAGACTGCGCTACCGAAGAATCAATCTTGGTAGTTTCGGCTGCTGCGGGAAGCGCCACGCTCTGGGCAACCATGGCTGCTGCCAGCACGGATGCACCAAAACGCTGAAGGTTTTTCTTCATAGTTTTATCCTCCCTTAAGTGTTACTACTTTCCCCTTTTGTGTGAAAAGTGGTACGGCAGATGTGCGGCACTTTGCAGGTGTTGATTGCAAAACGCCTGGTTGTGCTTCCCTCGGTCTGGCGATCCCCTGCCGGGCTGCGGCCTGCTTTTGGGGCTTTTGGCCCCGGCACAGCGGCTGACAAAACGTTGTACCGGCTGCATGCCTTGATCCCGCAAATGATAATCATTCCGACACATCTAGGTATATACATTATATCACAGTTGCCAGAATTTGCATAGTTAATTAGAGCGGTTTCTATGTAAATTTTTGTCCTTGAATCAACTGAAACCTGTTTTTCGCACATTATTTGCGTTGCGGTGCGGTGACCCTTTGGCGGTATTTATTAACATTTTTGAATGGTTTATTCCTGATTTTATCAAATGATTAAACATTTACCCCGATAATGTTCTTTGCAATCTCTTAATACAATCACCCGGTATTGTGATCGCGCATTTTTTGTCATTTCGGTTTGGCTTGTTGTTGAGAGATTTGGCAGAGATTTGAGGAAACTTGAAGGGAAAATTGGAGGTTGAGAATTGCCCATTATAAATTGTACTGTAGAGAGCGTTCCTGACCGTTCCGAGAACTTAGGGATAGATCAACCCTTGCCCCTTAACCGCGACCTGAAATACACCTTCCCAAGGTAGGGCGGTGTGAGTGCCCCCTCCTGCTCCACTTTTTCAAAGTTCCGAATGGTGTCTTCTCCCCTATCTACAATTCCTGATGTTTTCATGATGCCTTCCTTGGTCTTCCACACCCGGCCTTTGCCCCCTCCCCGTCCCATAAGTCGTACACAACAAAAAGGCCCCTGCCTTAACAGCAGGGGCCTTGAAAGCTATATTACAAGCCGAAAATTACTTCTCGATCTTGGAAACAACGCCGGAACCAACAGTGTGGCCGCCTTCGCGGATAGCGAAACGCATGCCTTCTTCCATGGCAACCGGGGTGATCAGCTCAACGTGCATATCAACGTTGTCGCCGGGCATGCACATCTCAGTGCCTTCGGGCAGGGTGATGATGCCGGTAACGTCGGTGGTACGGAAGTAGAACTGAGGACGATAGTTGTTGAAGAACGGGGTATGACGGCCGCCTTCTTCCTTCTTCAGGACGTAAACATGGCCATCGAAAGTGGTGTGGGGATGAACAGAACCGGGAACAGCCAGAACCTGGCCACGCTCGATCTGGTCACGGTCAATACCACGCAGCAGAGCGCCGATGTTGTCGCCAGCCTGAGCGAACTCGAGGCTCTTGCGGAACATTTCCAGACCAGTGATGGTGGTGGTCAGCTTCTCTTCCTTCAGACCAACGATTTCCATCTGATCGCCGACATGAGCAGTACCACGCTCAACACGACCGGTAGCAACGGTACCACGGCCGGAGATGGTCATAACGTCCTCAACGGGCATCAGGAACGGCTTATCAGCAGCACGGTCCGGAGTCGGGATGTAGCTGTCAACAGCGTCCATCAGCTCCCAAATGCACTTGTATTCCGGAGCATCGGGATCCTTGGAAGTGCTCTCCAGAGCCTTCAGAGCGGAACCACGGATGATCGGGGTGTTGTCGCCATCGAAATCCTGGCTGTCCAGCAGTTCGCGAACTTCCATTTCGACCAGGTCGAGCAGCTCTTCGTCGTCAACCATATCGCACTTGTTCAGGAACACAACGATCTTGGGCACGCCAACCTGACGAGCCAGCAGGATGTGCTCACGGGTCTGCGGCATCGGGCCATCGGTTGCAGCAACAACCAGGATAGCGCCGTCCATCTGAGCAGCACCGGTGATCATGTTCTTGATGTAGTCAGCATGGCCCGGGCAGTCAACGTGGGCATAGTGACGCTTCGCGGTGTGGTACTCAACGTGAGCGGTATTGATCGTGATACCACGAGCCTTCTCTTCAGGAGCCTTATCGATGCTGGAGTAATCCATGAAATCGGCGTCGCCCTTCAGAGCCAGAACCTTGGTGATAGCGGCAGTCAGAGTGGTCTTGCCGTGGTCAACGTGACCGATGGTACCGATGTTGACATGCTCCAAAGAGCGGTCAAATTTTTCCTTTTCAGCCATTGGAAGTATCCTCCTTTAATTCAAACAGATAAAATAGCCTGTTGTAAGGCTATCATACTAGATTTTTCAAGAAAAATCAAGTATTTTGCGCGAATTTGTGCAGAATCAGCCCTTATTGCGCTCGGTCATGATCTTATCTGCAACACTCTTGGGAACCTGCTGGTAATCAGCCGGCTCCATGGAGTACTGGCCACGGCCCTGGGTCTTGGAACGCAGGTCAGTAGCGTAACCGAACATCTCGGACAGAGGAACCATCGCGGTGACACGGGCAGTGCCATCGGTGGATTCCTGGTTCTGGATCGCGCCGCGGCGGCTGTTCAAGTCGCCAATGACGTTGCCCATATACTCGTCAGGAACAACAACGTCAACCTTCATGATGGGCTCCATAATGACGGGATCAGCCTTCTTCATAGCATCCTTGAATGCCATGGAGCCGGCGATGGAGAACGCCATTTCAGAGGAGTCAACTTCATGATAGGAGCCGTCCCACAGAGTGACCTTGACATCCACGACGGGATAGCCAGCCAGAATGCCGGACTTCATCGCGCCCTGGATACCGTTGTCAACAGCGGGGATGTATTCCTTCGGGATAGCGCCGCCAACAATACCGTTGACAAACTCATAACCCTTACCCGGGTTGGGCTCAATCTTGATCTTAACGTGACCATACTGGCCCTTACCACCGGACTGACGTGCGTACTTGGTTTCCTGGTTAGCATCCTTGCGGATGGTTTCACGGTAGGCAACCTGAGGTGCGCCAACGTTAGCTTCGACCTTAAACTCGCGGAGCAGACGGTCCACGATGATTTCCAGGTGGAGCTCGCCCATGCCGGCGATGATGGTCTGACCGGTTTCTTCATCGGTCCAGGTACGGAAAGTCGGGTCCTCTTCAGCCAGCTTAGACAGGGCAATACCCATCTTCTCGCTGCCAGCCTTGGTCTTGGGCTCGATGGCAACGCGGATAACCGGCTCGGGGAAGTTCATGGACTCGAGGATGATGGGATGCTTCTCATCGCACAGGGTATCACCAGTGGTGGTGTTCTTCAGACCAACAGCAGCGGCGATATCGCCAGCGTAGCAGATGTCGATATCCTTACGGTTGTTTGCATGCATCTGCAGGATACGGCCGATACGCTCGTCCTGATCCTTAACAGAGTTGTAAACAGTGGTGCCAGCCTCAACGGTACCAGAGTACACGCGGAAGAAGCACAGCTTACCGACATACGGGTCAGTCATAATCTTGAATGCCAGTGCAGAGAACGGCTGATCATCGGAAGAAGTGCGATCTTCTTCCTCGCCAGTCTCCGGGTTGGTGCCCTTGATGGCCGCAACGTCGGTCGGAGCAGGCATATAATCAACGATTGCATCCAACAGTTTCTGAACGCCACGGTTCTTGTAAGAAGAGCCGCAGACAACAGGAACGATCTCGTTGGAAATAGTAGCCTTACGCAGAGCAGCCTTGATTTCTCCCTTGGTCAGCTCTTCGCCTTCCAGGTACTTCATCATCAGCTCTTCGTCGGTCTCAGCAACAGCTTCGATCAGCTTGTCATGATATTCCTGAGCCTGTTCTTTCAGGTCTTCAGGAATTTCCTCAACGCGCACATCATTGCCCATATCATCATAGTAGATATCGGCGTTCATGTCGATCAGATCGATGATGCCGCGGAAAGTGTCTTCCTGGCCGACAGGCAGCTGGATAGGCACACCGTTGGCATGCAGACGATCATGCATCATCTGTACGCAGCGGAAGAAGTCAGCACCCATGGTATCCATCTTGTTGACGTAAACCATGCGGGGAACCTTGTACTCGTCAGCCTGGCGCCAAACGGTTTCAGACTGAGGCTCAACGCCACCCTTTGCGGCCAGAACGGTAACAGAACCGTCCAGAACACGCAGAGAACGCTGAACTTCAACAGTAAAGTCAACGTGGCCCGGGGTGTCGATGATGTTGATACGATGACGGTTCTTTTTGAACAGAGCCGGATCGTGCTGGGTCTCGGTGTGGCTCCAGTAGCAGGTGGTAGCAGCGGAAGTGATGGTAATACCACGTTCCTGCTCCTGCTCCATCCAGTCCATCGTAGCAGCGCCGTCATGAACTTCGCCGATCTTATGGTTAATACCGGTGTAGTACAGAATGCGCTCGGTGGTGGTGGTCTTGCCTGCGTCGATGTGGGCCATGATACCGATATTTCGGGTCATTTGCAGGGATACGTCTCTCGGCGTTGCCATGGCTTAAACCTCCTCAGTAAGCAGATCAATAACGGTAATGCGCGAAAGCCTTGTTGGCTTCTGCCATCTTGTGGGTATCTTCGCGCTTCTTGACAGCGCCGCCAACGTTGTTGGTAGCGTCGATGATCTCGGCGGCCAGGCGAGCGGACATGGTCTTTTCACCACGGCTGCGGCTGTACAGAGTCAGCCAGCGCAGGCCGAGGGTCTCGCGGCGGGCGGGGCTGACCTCCAGGGGAACCTGGTAGGTGGAGCCGCCGACACGGCGGGCCTTAACTTCGAGGCTGGGCATGATGTTTTCCATGGCCTTCTCGAACATTTCGAGAGGATCGTTGCCGGTCTTCTCTTTGACAGTCTCAAAAGCTTCGTAAACGATCTTCTGAGCGACGCCCTTCTTGCCATCCAGCATGATGCTGTTGACCAGACGGGTGACGAGCTTGGAATTGTAAATAGGATCAGCCAGAACTTCGCGCTTTGCGATTTTACCTCTTCTGGGCATCTTTCTTCCCTCCTTCACATTAATGATATCATCGGTACTCGAAAGTTAAAGAAAACTCCCGTTATGCCACAAAAGGGTCAACTGACCATTTTATGGCGAAAAGATGTTTCCTTACTTCTTGGCACCGGCCTTGGGACGCTTTGCGCCGTATTTGCTGCGAGCCTGGTTACGGTTTGCAACACCCTGAGTATCCAGAGTACCACGGATGATGTGGTAACGGACACCGGGCAGGTCCTTAACACGACCGCCACGGATCAGGACAACGCTGTGCTCCTGCAGGTTATGGCCGATACCAGGAATGTAGGAGGTGACCTCGATACCATTCGTCAGGCGGACACGGGCAACTTTACGCAGAGCAGAGTTGGGCTTTTTGGGGGTCATGGTACGAACAGCGGTGCAAACACCACGCTTCTGGGGGCTGTTCATAGTGGTGTACTGCTTCTTCTGGGAGTTGTAGCTCTTCTGAAGGGCAGGAGCAGTGCTCTTGGTTACCAAGACCTCACGGCCTTTGCGTACGAGCTGGTTAAAAGTAGGCATTTCTTTTCTCCTTTCTTGATTATTCCGCGCAGTTTTTGCGGGGGTTGCGCTTCCATTTTGGCCGCACTTGACCCCTTAACTCACGCTTTTATAATAATAGCGGATAAACCACGCTCTGTCAAGAGTATTCACAAAAAATATTTCAAATAATCGTGCAAGATGCTGATTTTCTGCACTGGGGGTTCTAATTGTGCGCTTAAGATGTATCTGAAAACAAAGAATCAGATACACCCTCGGACTTTCCCCTGCTTATTTTGCAGCTTCCAGCTGTGCCACGCAGGCTTCGGCTTCGTCCAGAATGCGGCCGAACTTATCCAGGGCAGCATCCACCGGGGCGGGGGTGGTCAGGTCCACACCGGCATGGCGCAGCTCATCCAGCGGGTAAGCGCTGCCGCCCATGTGCAGGAACTCCAGGTACTTCTTAACAGCCGGTTCGCCGTTCTTCAGGATGCCCTCGGACAATGCCACGGCAGTGGAATAGCCGGTTGCATACTTATAAACATAGAACGGGCGGTAGAAGTGCGGGATGCGTGCCCACTCGTACTGTACTTCGTCATCCACAACCAGCTCCGGTCCAAAGTAGTCCACAATGAGCTTCTTGTACAGATTGTTCAGGGCGGCGGGGTTCAGGGCTTCGCCGCGCTCGGCCATGGCGTGGGCATCGCGCTCAAACTCGGCAAACATCGTCTGGCGGTAGACGGTTCCCTTGAAATTTTCGAGGTACTGATTCAGCAGGGCCAGGCGGGTTGCGGGATCCTGGTTCTTTTCTGCCAGCAGGTGCTCAATGAGCAGGTTCTCGTTGACGGTGGAAGCGACCTCTGCGACAAACAGGGTATAGTCGGCATACTGGGCAGGCTGGGTATGGCGGCTGAACCAGCTGTGCATGCTGTGGCCCATCTCATGCGCAATGGTGGAAACGCTGTCCAGCGTACCGGTAAAGTTGCACATGATATAGGGGTTGGAATCATAGCTGCCGCCGGAGTAAGCGCCGCCGCTCTTGCCCTTGTTGGGGAACACATCGATCCAGCGCTCGGCAAAGCCCTTGCGAACGATGGTGCCGTACTCTTCGCCCAGCGGTGCAACGGCATCCAGAACCATCTGCTTGGCCTGGTCATAGGTGTAATGGGCGCTGACGCCCTTGGTCAGCGGGGCGTACACATCATAGTAGTGCAGCTCGTCCACACCCAGGATGCGCTTGCGCAGAGCAACATAGCGGTACATATCCGGCAGGTGCTTGCGCACAGTAGCCACCAGGTTATCATAGACCTGGCCGGGCACGTTCTCCCCTGCCATGGACATGGCGCGGGAAGATTCATAATGACGGACGGAGGCTTCGGCGGTAGCGGTCTTGACAGCGCCGGAGTAAGAGGCAGCCAGCGTGTTGATGTGCTGACGGAAGCTCTTGTAGTAGCTTTCAAAGGCATTCTTGCGCAGCACGCGGTCATTGGAGGTTTGCAGCAGGATGTAGTTGGAAGCGGTCAGCTCCACATCGTTGCCCTCGCCATCCTTGACGGAATCGAACACCATGTCGGCGTCTTCCAGGTTATCGGCAACATTTTTCGGGGTGCCGAATGCCTCACCGAAAGCAGCCAGCAGCTTTTCTTCCGGGGCGGTCAGGGTGTGAGGCTTTGCACGCAGCAGGTCTTCCAGAGCAAAACGATAGGGGGCAACCTGCTCGTCAGCCATGATGGCATCCAGGGTTTCCTGCGGCAGTGCCAGGATTTCCGGCTGAGCATAGGCGATGGTACCGACAGCCTTTACATATTTGGCGGTAGCGCGGGCATCCATGCTCTGGGCGTCATCAGCACGGGTATCCTCGCTCAGACGCAGGCTGGTGTAGACAGCCAGGTTTTCCAGTTCACGGAACACGCCGATTTCTGCATCATAAAATTCACGAATGCTGGCAGCGTTGTTCAGCTTGCCCTCCCAGGCAGCCAAAGCTTCAATTTTGGGGTCAATGGCGGCAAAAGCCTTTTCCCATTCCGCATCGCTGGCGTACATTTTGGTCAGGTCCCACTGGTACTGCGGGTCCATCTCTTTGCGTTCTTTCAATGCTTCCGACATGGCGGATTCTCCTTTTCTATATGGTGTCTTTCTGAGCCAGTCAGGGAAGCGTTCTCCCCTGCCCTCCATGCAGGCACCATTCATCCTGCACAGACAAACCCAGTATAAAAGTATTATACACCAAATGTTAGAAAAAACAAATCCGTTTTTATGCCACAAAAGCAACGCTCCATAGAACGAGTGCCAGCAGCATTGCCGCTATCAGATACAACATTCTTTTGCCTGCTGATTTTGCAGCCGCCACAATACCGCTTTTCCCTGTTGCTATCAAAAAGAGCACAATCATTAGAATCAGCAAGAGCAGCAGAAGCCCCACTGCCGCGCCAAGCCCAACAAATTGCAGAGCAAGCCATAGCAAAATTGCCATTACCGCAATCAGTACCCACGTTTGTTTTGCTGTCAGGCTTCCGGCCGTTTCTGCCTTTTCCTGTACATCTGGTTCTCTTGTTTCTGTCTTTTCTTCCAAAGCAGCCTCTTCCGGCGGAATACCCAACAGTTCTCGCAGCATAAACAGGTTGGCTGTGCCGGGCAGAGCTTTCCCTGTTTCCCACCTTGCCACAGCCTGCCGTGTTACCCCCAGCTGCTCTGCCAGCATTTCCTGGGTCATGCCTTTTTCTTTCCGGGCAGATGCAATTTTTTCTCCCAATGTCATGGTGCTATCCCCCTTTCTTTGGGGCCAGCATAGCACAGCTGTACTACTATTTTCAAGCAACTTTGTATCACTTTTCTGCCACTTTTCCGCAATAAGCAGTTTCATTCCCCGCAAAGCAGCATAAAAAATCCCCCACAGTACCCTTTCCGTTCGCAGTTGCCCGTGCGGAGAATGCTGTGGGGGATGTTATGTTTTATTGTCAGGCTAAGCTTATCAGATAAGAAAAGTCTTACTTTTCAGCGTGGTCGTAAGCGCTGCCTTCAGCATCGCGGATTTCCTCGGCGCGAGCCAGCTCTTCTTCAACCTCCGGCAAACCGGTTCCGGCGGGGATCAGCTTACCGATGATGACGTTCTCCTTCAGACCGGCCAACGGGTCAACCTTGCCCTTGATGGCGGCTTCGGTCAGAACGCGGGTGGTTTCCTGGAAGGATGCAGCGGACAGGAAGCTGTCGGTTGCCAGGCTGGACTTGGTGATACCAAGCAGGATCTGACTGGCCTGGACCAGCTTCAGGTCGGTTTCGCCTGCATCAATGCGTTCCTGAATCTTCTCGTTCTCGATCATCACATCGCGGCGGTTGACAACGCTGCCCATGATGAACTCGCTGGAACCTGCATCGTCAATGCGAACCTTACGCATCATCTGGCGGACGATAACTTCGATATGCTTATCGTTGATTTCAACGCCCTGCAGGCGGTAAACCTTCTGGACTTCGCTGATCAGGTAGTTCTGGGTAGCAATGCGGCCCTTGACAGCCAGGATATCCTGCGGATAAGCATGGCCTTCGGTCAACAGTGCGCCCTTGACGAGCACATCGCCCTCCATCACCTTCAGGCGGTGGCCGAACGGGATCAGGTAGCTCTTGGTAACCGGTGCGCCGTTATCGTCAACACCGGTCACTTCAACGTGGCGGCTCTTCTTGGTATCGTCAATATGGACGGTACCGGCGATCTCGGACATGATAGCCATTGCCTTCGGGCGGCGGCTCTCGAACAGTTCTTCAACACGCGGAAGACCCTGAGTAATATCTTCAGCAGATGCGATACCGCCAGTATGGAAGGTACGCATGGTCAGCTGAGTACCGGGTTCGCCGATGGACTGTGCCGCAATGATACCGACGGATTCACCGACCTTAACACACTGGCCGTTGGACATGTTGGAACCGTAGCAGCGGGCACAGACGCCAACGTGAGCACGGCAGGTCATCACGCTGCGGATCTCCAGCTCGGTAATACCGGCAGCTTTGATCTTTTCAGCGTCGAACATATCCATCATCTTGTCCTTGGACACAATGAGTTCGCCGGTCTTGGGATCCATCACGTCATGCAGAGCATAACGACCAATCAGACGCTCGGAGAAGCTTTCGATGGTAGCGTTGCCTTCGCTGATCTCGCTGACGAGGATACCCTCGGTAGCGTGGCAGTCTTCCTCGCGGATGATGACTTCCTGAGAAACATCAACCAGACGGCGGGTCAGGTAGCCAGAGTCAGCAGTACGCAGTGCGGTATCGGTCAAACCTTTACGAGCGCCTCGAGAAGAGATGAAGTACTCCAAGATGTTCAGGCCTTCGCGGTAGTTTGCACGGATAGGCATTTCCAGGGTTTTACCTGCGGTGTTAGCCAGCAGGCCGCGCATGCCGGCCAGCTGCTTGATCTGGTCCATAGAACCACGAGCACCAGAGTCGGACATCATATAGATGGGGTTGCGCTGGTGGTGGGTCTTCAGGTTGGTAGACAGAGCGTTGGAAACTTCCTCGGTAGCTGCCTGCCAGATCTCAACGGTGTTCTTATAGCGCTCTTCATCAGAGATAAGACCACGGTTGAAGTTCTTCATGACCTTTTCAACCTTCTTGTCAGCCGCAGCCAGAATCTCCGGCTTCTCTTCGGGGATGATAGCGTCAGGCACGGCAACGGTGATGGCGGAAAGGGTGGAATACTTATAGCCCTGTGCCTTGATGTGGTCCAGCATGATAGCGCAGCGCTTGGTGCCATGCTTTGTCAGGCAGCGGCTGATGATGTCGGGCAGCTTCTTCTTGGTGACCTGGAAATCGACTTCGTAATCGAACTTATGTTCGGGGTCGGTGCGATCCACATAGCCCAGATCCTGCGGGATGGGGGTGTTGAAGATGATCTTGCCGACAGTGGTGGTGACAAGGGCGGTTTCGGGGCCGTTGCCAAAGTCCATGGTACGGCGCACCTTAACGGGAGCCTGCAGGGTGACGATATGCTCGGCGTAAGCCATCAGAGCTTCGTCCTCATCGCGGAACACCTTGTCGTGGCCGGGGTCTTCGGGGTTGACCATGGTCAGGTAGTAAGAGCCCAGGATCATATCCTGCGTGGGCACGGTGACGGGTTCGCCGTCAGACGGCTTCAGCAGGTTGCCGGAAGCCAGCATCAGCATCTTGGCTTCGCGCTGTGCTTCGGTGGACAGCGGCAGATGGACAGCCATCTGGTCGCCGTCGAAGTCAGCGTTGAAGGGGGTGCAGACCAGCGGGTGCAGCTTGATGGCGTGGCCTTCGACCAGAACGGGCTCAAATGCCTGAATGCCCAGGCGGTGCAGGGTAGGTGCACGGTTCAGCAGAACGGGATGGCCCTTGATGACGGTTTCGAGAGAGTCCCACACCTCGGTGGAAGCACGCTCGACCTTTTTGCGGGCAGCCTTGATGTTGGAGGCAATGCCCTTCTGGACCAGGTCCTTCATAACGAAGGGCTTGAACAGCTCCAGAGCCATCTCCTTGGGCAGACCGCACTGATCCATCT
>OHPC01000760.1_pt1 | contig 17231 bp, 11 predicted proteins | sample 1577631 | NCBI WGS metagenome assembly OHPC01 (sample SAMEA3879560, study PRJEB24766) | human gut metagenome | biome: human-associated habitat; feature: feces | place: USA | collected 1985/1987 | reverse complement strand
AAAAGAAGGGGCCGGGACGCCTGTTGCGTCCCGGCCCCAAGCGCTCAGTCGTCGCGCCCGTTCTGGTTCTCCAACGCCTTTCGCTCAAGCTCCCAGAACGCCCGCATCGCCGTCGCTATCCCGCGCAGCGTGAAGCGGACGGCGATGCCTGTCGAGCGGTCGACGGCAAAGCCGAGCCTTCCGCCGTTGACCTTCCTCACGGCCCCGAGCGACTTCGAGGGGAAGCGGTACTGGAGGCTCCCGCCCTTGGACTTGGCGAGCTCGATGCCGTCCCGCCTGAGCCGCCGCTCAAGCTCGCCCATCCGGTCGGGGCAGTCGCGCATGCGCCCGACCTCCTCGATCCGGCGGGCGACCGCGACGCGGACGCGGGCGTTCTCCGAGCGCTCGGCCTGCCCCTTTCGGGCCATGTCGCGCTCGGCCCTGCCGGGTTGCCTCGCGTGGACGCGCGAGTTGGCCTTGCCGCGCTCAAGCTGCCTGAGGCCGTACCTTTCGTCCAGGGTACGGACGGTCTTCACGCGTGATGCCGCCGCCTTTCGGGCGGGGCCCTCGTCGAGCCTTCGGCCAGTCTCCAGATCGCTGCGGTTGATGCCGAGGTGCACGGCGTAGCGGTCGGTGGCGTCCGCGCGGCAGCGCTCGCGGTGCAGCACCATCACGACTTCCTGGTTGGGGTAGCGCTCGGCCACGTACTCCCTCGCATAGCGCATGCACAGCTCCGGCGTCATCTTCCCGCCGTTGAGGTCGCACTCGTCGGGGAGGAACCCGAGTATCTGGTGCTGCATGTAGGTACACTTGGCACCGGCCTTGCCGGGCCTGTCGTGACCCATGGCCGCCCTCGTGTCTGCCATCTCCTGAAACCAGCGGTCATCGTCGATGATGTTCTGCGTGCCGTGGGCGAGCGCCTTGTCGCGGTCCCAGGAGAGGTAATCCCTGAGTCTCGCGAGGTGCCTCTTGCTGCAGACGCTCGTCTGCTTTATCGCCGTCATGGTCGCCTCCTAATCGAGCGAGAGCCCACTGAACTTGCCGTCGCCCGCGTCCCCGGTCCCCTTCTCGGGATAGGGCCATTCGGGGCACCAGGTGGGGGCCTCCTCGCGCATCTTCTCGGTGGCGGAGGCATCGAGCCGCCGCTGGTACGTGCGACGCCTCTCCGCCTCGTGCTCGGGGGTCCCGAGGTCGAAGTGCTCCCTTGTGGGCGTGTTGGTGCAGTCGGTGACGGGGGAGCGGAAGACGCCGGCTCGACATGCGGGCATACCGTTGTCCGCGTGCTTCACGACGATGATCCCGTCCCGGTCCGGGGCCATATCGCGCCACTCCCAGGGGTGTATCACGTCGTCGGCGCTCTCGCTGTAGGACGTCGAGGAGGACGTGCCCGACGCGGCCCTGCCGTTGCTCGTGCCCTGCGTGTGGCGCGTGGTCTTACCGATGAGCTCGGTGAAGTACCGGCGATCCTCCTCCTCTGCGAGCTTCATGGCGATCTTCACACCGCAGTTCGCGAGGATCTTCCTGCGGCCGTCTCTCTCGCCATACTTATTGAGTTGGGATACGTCTTGTGTCGCGCCGACCCAGAACATGCCGTAGCCGCGCGCCAGACTGAGGAGGGCGGGCAGGCACTCGACGCGGGGGAGGTTGCCCCACTCGTCGCCGAGTATCTGCACGGGGCGGGGGAGTTTTCCGCCGTTCACGTCCGCGACCGCCTGGACCGAAGCCCAGAGCTGCGAGAGGAATATCGCCGCTATGCAGTTGTAGGGGGAGCCCTCGTCGAGCACGTGGAGGAAGACGGCACTCTTCTCCGTGAGCACCGTTCGCGGGTCGATGTCGGAGCCAGAGGTCATCCATGCGACCGGCGCGGACGAGAACGGGCGGAGTGCCACCTTGAGCGTCGAGAGGATGCTCCTGAGCTCGTTGCCGCCCGAGGAGACGAACTGCGACGCCCTGCCCTTGGCGGGGTGACCGCTCGGCAGGGAGCGGAAGACGGCCTTCAGAGGCTCGGCCGGGTCGTCGCCCTCGGCCTCGGTGCCACGGTCCAAGACCTCGCAGACGGTCGCGAGGTGCCTCGATCCCTCGGGACACCCGTCAGACATGGAGACCAGCAGGACCAGGGCCGAGAGCAGGCCCCTGGCCGATGCCGTCCAGTGCGAACCCTTGCCCCTCTCGTCATCCTGCACCATGAGCTCCGCGATGGCGTCCGCCGCCTGCTCGGCCTCCTGGTCGCGCCCCTCGGCATGGAGGTCGAGAACCTGCTTGAGCGGGTTGAACCTCTGGCCGCGATAGGGGTGCTGCGTATCGAGCAGGAGGACGCGGTAGCCGCGACGGGCAAGCTCGTCGCCCGTGAGCTCTATGAGTTCGTTCTTCACGTCGGAGACGACGAGGGTCGCGGGCTCGGAGCCGTTGGAGGCGTCGCCGTAGCTGAGCAGGTCGATTGAGGGGAGGTAGAGGAAGCGTGACTTACCTGACCCAGTGGCCCCTGATACGAAAATCATCTTCTTCGGCTCGTAGAGATAGCAGGGTTTGCCGCGATATTTGGTGAAACCGTAGACGAACCCGCGCGACGATGGAATCGTCGAGCCGTCCCAGGTCATGGACCCCTTCACGACCTCGCGACCCGTCTTGACGTGGGCGTCGCCGAGCACGCCGCCGTCCTCGGCCCTCGCGTTGAGGGCGGTCGAGTAGGCGATGAGAGCGCAGATGCAAAAGGCGAGGAGGAAGGTCAGCAGGGTTCCGAGCGGGCAAGCGGTGAACGCACCTGTGAGCCACCAGCCGAGGACGGTATCCACGCCGAACGACGACGGAATCGCAGCCGCGCCTAACGGCGTCCCGGCGATGAAGCCGTCGACGGGGACGGCGAGGACGGGGCATGCGAGGATCGCCAGGAGAAGGGATGAAATGAGTGCTGTGGGCACCTTGGTTTTCATGATCATTCTCGATTCTTGGAGATGAGGTTCGATAGCTGCGAGGCCGTGCTCGATACCAGGCGGACGGCCTCCGCGAGCTGTTGGGCCGTCTGCGTATCCACGCCATAGGCGTTTGCGGCACGAATGGCCTGGTTGAGGTTTCCGCCCTGCTTCTTCATCTGGTGGAGGATCTGCCGCAGCGTCGCCTCGTCGGCGATCCTGGCGGGCTTCTCCCCGATACTAAGGGCGGCTTCGCGCATGAACGTCGATGGGGCCATACCAAAAGAGGAGGAGCGCGCCATGATGGCGGCACGCTCCTCCTCGGTCATGCGGACGTTTATATGCGCGGTCTTGGCTTTGCCACGCATGGGCTAGCCCCTGTCGTGGAAGGTGGCGCGCGCACCGTCGAAGTCGAGTCGGGACTCGCCCAGCGTGCCGTAGCGGTTCTTGAGGGTGACGAGCTTGAGGGGCGTGCCGGTTGCGGGAGACTCGTAGGGCCACTCGGGCTTGTCATTGTCATCGGCGAGGTAGAGCACCGAGTCAAAGCCGTACTCGACAGCGGAGGAACCACCGAACATGGCGAGGTTGGGCCTGACCGACTTCCCGGAATCGTAGGACTTGCGAGTGGTCGAGCTCAGTGCGATGACGGGAGAGCCATAGAGGTTCGAGATTTCGCGGAGGCCCTTCACGCATGCTGTGATAGCCAATCGCTCGTCGATGAACTGCTGGTCCGCCGTGACGCCGCAGGCGAGGAGCTGGAGGTAGTCAATGAAGACGATGGGGACCTCGCCGCGCTCGCGTGTTACCAGCCCGACGAGGTTGGAGAGCTCCACGGTGTTGAGCGGGCCGGTGATGCAGAGATTGGGGGCGATCTGGGTGCGATATTTGTCGAGTGCAGCCTCGAAAGTCGTGTGCTTAGGGTGATTCTGGGTCGCGCAGCTGGAGACCTCGGACAACGCGACTTTGCCGTCGCTGAGACGCGCCAGACTCTTCTCGATCAGCTTGTGCGCGGGAAGCTCGGCGGAAACGTAGATTACCGGGTGCCCGTCTGCCGCGAGCTTGTCGGCCTCCTGGAGTGCCAGTGTCGTCTTGCCCTTGCCCGGGGCGGTCCCGATTGCGTAGTTGAGCCCGGGGTAGACACCGCCGAGGATGCTGTTGAGTGCGTCGAGCCCGAAGGAGGCGATGGGCTTGTCTTCCTGAAGGGCGTGGACGTGCTCGTCGAGCACATCAAGCTCGAAGACGAGGGGATTGACGTTCGGGCGCTGCATTACTCGCTCGCCCCCTCTGCCAGCTTGTGGAAGTAGTCGAACAGGTCCTCTTCCATGACGAAGTACTGGTTGGCGATGCTAAAGCAGTGGTGGGTGGACTTCATGAGCTTGATGGCGCTGGATTGTCCGATGCCGGTGAGGATCTGAACGTCCAGGCGGCTCATGATGCGCTTGGTGCCGACATGGCGCAGGTTGATGCCTGCGGAGATGGCGTCGGTCTTGGGGTCATCTGCAAGATGCATGATAAACTCCTTTAGTAGGGCGCTCGGCTCCTCTTCGATGTTTGGCGACAGTGAGAGGAGTCGGGTGCTTGTTTGTAAAATGGTCTTATCGACTAATTAGCCCCTTTCTTCTCGTATTCGTCGATAAGGTGCAGAAGGCTGATTCGAGCTTCTGCGGGCTCGCTGTATCCCTTGCGGGATGATCTGCCGATGTTGGCGAAATCGAGCAGAGCACGGTAAGTGCAGGAATAGCCCTTGATGTGCTCCCATGCGTTGAGAATGTATGAGACCAAAGGTGTAACGGCGAGCAACGCTGTAGGGTCTTGCAGGGTAGTTTCGAGTTCACGGCCGGTCTTAGCCTGGATACGTGCGTCGAGGTTGCACTCGGGCATCTTTGCAGCCTCTTCCATAATGAGGCAAATGCTGTCCCAGTTAGTGCGGAGATGATGAACGCGCTCGCTCGTGGTGTCGATGCAGATCCTTGCTTCATGACAGTAGTCAAAAAAGCCTTTGATGACGTCGCGGCAATCATTTTCTGGCTGGATTGCGCTCCAGTCCTCGAACATGCCCTCGAAGGCGTCGAGACAGCTCCCATCCTCAGCATAGATGAGCTGCGCGGCCCACCTGCCTAGATCCGAGCTCGTCAGCTGCTCCATGGGAAGCCTCGCCAGGAGCGCAGACGGGGTGAGACCCCTTGCCGCGGCGAGGTCAGCGCTGGAGCGCTTGAAGAGTACCTGCTCATCCTTTGAGTTGAATAGGATCGTCGAACGCAGCTTGCTGCTCGCAGTGGTAAGTGCCATTGATAACCTCCTCTCTGTCTGGCCTTATCTGCAGTATACATCTGGTGACACAATTATGAGAGTATTAATTTTCATTACCTTCAGATAATTTTTCGAAGACTTCGGCAGCGTTGCGGTCGTTGGCTCTGATTGCGTGGGTGTAGAAATTGGCCGTCGTACTCGCTGATGCGTGTCCCATCCGCGCCTGAACGGTCTTCAAATCGACGTTGTTTGCGACGAGCGCCGTCGCTGCCGTGTGTCTCAGTCCGTGGGGGACGAGACCCGAGTATCCGGTGCCGCGTGTATGCAGCTTGCCGTTGCGCTCGAACTGGCTTGTCACGTTGGCGTACTCGCCATAGCCGTTGTCGACGCAGAAGTCCCTGAACCAGCGTGAATAGTTGTGTCCATCGGGTCGGGTGATACTGACGTGAAGGTTGCCGTTTTCGTCCTTATGCGGGCTGAGGGCGTGAACGATGGGGTCAGAGTTTCTCTGTCTTAGCCCGCGCTGCTCGAATAGGTTGCGCTGCCGCATCTTCCAGTCGTTTAGATACGCGGCTAGCGAAGAGTCTATAGACAGGATTCGCCTGCTCATTTCCGATTTGGGTGCCCTGAGCGTTTTGTCATTGGTGTACTGGTGGACGATTCTGATTTCCATCGCCTCGGGGTCGTAGTCTTCCCAACAGAGCCCCAGGGCCTCGCCTTTTCTGAGCCCTAGGTGGAATATGAGCATGGTGCAGACGGTCATCGGCCCCATGGGTTCGGATAGCAGGCAGTTGGTGAATCGGGGCAGTTCGTCGGGTGGGAGGAAGTTGCGCACTCTAAGGTCTGGCTTTGGGAGTTTGACGCTGATGCATGGGTTGCGCTCGATTAGCTCATTCTCCAGCGCGTCCTGCATGACCTGTTTGAGCTTGACGTGGATACGACGAATCTCGGCCTCTGTGAATCTTCCGGTTGAGATTGCTTCGGCATACGCCCGTTTGATCTCGTCGGGCCTCAGCGCACCGAGGGGCATGTCGCCGAACAGCTCGCGTATATGGCGCACGTCATATTCCTCTCTTTGGAAAGAAAGAGGGGAGCCGAAGGAGCTTTCTCGGAGCCGATGGAAATCCTCGGCGTATCCGGAAACAGTGGTCGGCATGTCGCCAGCCGGTTCATAGGTCTCCAGCTCCTTCCGGTAGGCATCGAGCGCATTCGCCACCTCACCGGGCCAGTTCTTCGGGTTTTTGCTCTTGCAATGGATGGTTCTCTTGGGTGTCTTTAGGTATCTGACTCGTTTCCCGTTCTTGCCGGATTCGGGGTCGCGACCGAGAGAGAAGTAGATGCGGAAGGAACCGGGTTTTCCCTTGATCGGTTCGGAAGTGCCTTTGGCTGTGGGTTTGATTCTGGTTTCCATGGGTCTCCAGGGGTGGTGCGTTGGGTTAGCCTCGGGGGCGGGGCTTTGAGGGCCTCGCCCCCGAGGCTAACCCAAAAATTTCACCCCTGCAAGTCAAAATGAAGGGGTGAAGGGGTGTAAAAAGGGTGAAATAGAAAACTAATCAAGAAGAGCAAAAACGGCAGAATAGCTAAATTACCTGCGGAAATAGAGATATTGATGAAAATGAAAAACCGCAGGTAGGGTAATAGCTCATGACCTCCTAAAGCGGGTGTCGACGGTTCGAATCCGCCCGGGGGCACCAGAGGAATATCGAGCCCGGTACCGCTACGGTGCCGGGCTCTTCTGGTCTAAGGGCAGGATTCGAGCCGTCGACACCCGCGTCACCAATTTCCCCGCGGGGGGAGTTTTCGAATCCGCCCGGGGGCACCAGAGATTTGCCGAGCCCGGTACCGCTACGGTGCCAGGCTCTTTTGGTGTTAGAGCTGCGCCGTTCCATGCTAGCGGGTCGCATCAAAAGCAAAGCGCCCGCTTGCCGGGGGAGCAAGCGGGCGCTTCTGAGCGAATATGTTTGCGGCGTTCGCTGCGCAGATAATAAGCAGCCGGCTAGTTGCTTGTACCGGAATCGTCGCCTGAATCAGTACCAGAGCCAGAAACCGAAACCGTCAGCGTAATCGTGCTGTCGGTGGACTGCTTGCCAGTGGGGGAGACGCCCGTCACGGTGGCGTTTTCGTTGCCACTCACGGGGTTGCCGTTCTGATCGCAGAATGCGATGTTGTAGAATCCGGCGTTGTTGAGCGCGGTGACGGCGGCGGAGATGCTCTTGCCGTACAGGTTGCCCGGAACGCTGGCCTTGCCGGACTTCTTGGCGATGACGACGGTAATCGTGGCGCCGGGCTTCTGCTTACCGCTGGGGTTCCAGCTAATGACGGTGCCCTCGGTGACGGAATCGTTTTCCTGGTAGCTCACGTTGACGCCAAAACCGGCCATGTCGAGAGCGTTGCGTGCCTGGGCCTCGGTCATGTCGGTCAGATCGGGGACGGAGGTGGTGTCAGGACCGCTGGAGACCTTATACGAGATGGTCGTGCCCTTCTCGACTTCCTTGCCGGCTTCAGTGCCCTGCTCAAAGACCTGGCCTTCGTCGGCCTCGTTGGCCTCCTCGGTTGCGTTGCCCTTCAGGCCCACGCTTGCCAGCGCGGCCTCGGCCTGGTCCTTGGTTAGGCCGACGAGCAGCGGAACCTCAACTTTCTCGGAGGGCTTGGGGCCCTTGGAGATCACCAGGTTCACCTTGGTGCCCTTGGGCTTCTTAGTGTTGCCGTTGGGGGTCTGCTCGGCAACCTTGCCCTCGTCGACATCGTCGTTATAGCTCTGGTCGACAGTTCCGACCTCAAGGCCGGCCTCCTTGATCAGCTCGATAGCGGTCTGCTGGTCCTTGTTAAGCACATCGGGCACCGTAACCTGCTCGCCCCCAAAGAGCCCGGTGGCGAAGGCCACCACAACGCCAACCACGGCGATTGCGGCGACTACGGCGGCGATAATCTTGTTCTTGTTGGACTTGGGCTGATCGACCTCGTAGGAACCGGTGGAACCCGAGACGGCGCTGCGGGGGTTGGTCTGTCCACTTACGCCCGATACGGGGCGAACCATAGCGCGTGTGGAGTCAGACAGCTCACGGGTCTTGGTGGCGCCCAGGTCGCCCGCGGCACCGATGATGCGCGTGGGCTCGGAGACGTTGACGGCGCGGCCGGACAGGTAGTTGTTGAGCACCTGGCGCAGCTCGTCTGCCGTCTGGAAGCGGTTCGACGGGTCCTTTTCCATGCACTTGAGGATGATGCGCTCCAGATCGGCGTCGACGCCGGAGTTGATCTGGCTCGGCGGAACCGGCAGTTCGTTTACCTGCTTGAGCGCAACCGAGATGGCGTCGTCACCGTCAAAGGGGACGCGACCGGTGGCGCACTCGTACATCACGACGCCCAGGGAGTAGATATCCGAAGTGGGACCGAGGTCCTGGCCGCGCGTTTGCTCGGGGCTTACGTAGTGGGCGGTGCCCAGTACATTGTTGTCCTGCGTGAGGTGGCTGTTCTTTGCGCGCGCGATGCCAAAGTCCATGACCTTGATGTTGCCGTCGGGCAGCACCATGATGTTTTGCGGCTTAATGTCGCGGTGGATGATCTCGTGCTTGTGGGCGACCGAAAGCGCGGAGCTGATCTGCGAGCCGATCTGTGCGACCTTCTTTGGATCGAGGGCGCCGTGGCTCTTGATGCCACTCTTAAGGTCGGTACCGCGCAGGTACTCCATGACGATGTAGTAGGTATCGCCATCCTTGCCCCAATCGTAGACGCCCACGATATAGGGGGAGGAGAGACCTGCTGCTGCCTGGGCCTCCTGCTTAAAGCGGGCGGCGAAGGTGGCGTCGCCGGCATACTGCGGCAGCATGATCTTGACGGCAACCGTGCGGTCGAGGACCTGATCTTGCGCACGGAAGACGGTCGCCATGCCGCCCGTTCCCACCTTATCCTTGAGGAGGTATCTTCCCCCGAGGACCCTCTGTTCCATTCCTGCTCCTAACTAACTTATTCGCTCAACGATGTGTGTAGTACCAAATCTATGGCCGTTGGGACCGCGTGGCGCCTTGCCGCTAGCTCATCGGCCGCGGCGCGCCCCAAGTATCCGCTTCGATCACAGGCATCACGCTCCTTGGGCGGCAAGTGCCGCGGTCAGGACGATGCCGGCGATCTTGGCTGCCTTGACGTCGTGTTTGTCGTAATCCTCCAAGGCCACCGAGATGGCGACCGTGGGTGAATCGTAAGGTGCGAAGCCGACGAACATCGAGTTGACGTTGGTACCGCCGGTCTCGGCCGATCCGGTCTTGCCGGCGACCTTGACGCCCGGAATCTGGGCATCGGTGCCGGTGCCGTTCTGGACAACCGCGAGCATGGCCTGCTTGACCTGATCGGCCGTGGTGGCGCTGACGGCCTGGCCGAGCGAGCGGGATTGCGTGGTCTTGACCACGGTTCCGTCGGGGGCGAGCACCTGGGCCACGAAGAACGGGTCCATGACCACGCCGCTGTTGGCGATGGCCGCCGCTATCACGCAGTTTTGCATGACGGTGGTCTGCGGACCTGGCGTGTGGTCCATGCCGACAGGCTGGCCGGCGCCTGCCCAGGCGGTCTCCCACTCGGTCATGAGCGAGGGGTCGGCCATGATGGAGGCCGCGGTGGTCAGGTCCTGACCGAGCTTTTGGCCGTAACCAAAGGCGTTGGCAAACTGGACGAGCGAGCTGGCGCCGATCTCGTTGGCCACCTGGCCAAAGACGACGTTGGACGACACGGCAAAGGCCTGTTGCAGGCTGATGGTACCGTAGCTCTCGTTGGCGTCATTGGTGACCGGCGCGTTGCCGATATCCATGGAGCCGGGCGCCTGGTACGTGCTGGTAAGGCTGGCGGTGCCGGTTTCGAGTGCCGCGGAGAGTGTGACGACCTTAAAGGTCGAGCCCGGGGTATAGAGAGCGTCCATGGCGCGGTCGTACATGGAGCCGTCCTCGCCACCGCCCGACTGCATCAGGGCATCGATGTTGGTGTTGTCGTAGGTGGGCGAGCTGGCACATGCGAGCACCGCGCCGGTACGCGGGTCGATGACCACTACAGCGCCCTTAAAGCCCTTGAGTGCCTGCTCGGCCGCCGTCTGGATACGCGAGTCGATGGTGAGCTTGGCGGTGTTGCCCGGCTGGGTCTGGCCCGCGAGCGACGCGATGGCATTGTTCCAGCTGGAGTAGTCCTTAGAACCGGTGAGCGTGTCGTTCATGACGCTCTCGATGGCGGTGGTGCCATACTGCTGGCTCACGTAGCCAACCACGTGAGCTGCCAGGTTACCGTTGGGGTAGGAGCGTACGTAGGTGCCGTCCTCCTGCTGCAGCGACTCGGCCAGCGTCACGCCGTCGGACGTGATGATGGAGCCGCGCTGGATGTACTTGGAGCGGGCGATGGTGTGGTTGTTGGTCGGCATGTCCTGATAGTCCTTGGCCTTAATGACCTGGACATAGGTGAGGTTGCCGATAAGGATGGCGAACAGCGCCGTAAAGGCGAGCACCGCGCGGGTTAGACGGTTGGCAAGAGCAACGCGGCCGAGCACACCGGATTCAGGCGTGTCGAGCAGGCGACGGCGCATGCGCGAGCCGACGGAATGGCTGCCGCTGCCGTAGGAAGACGAGGTGGCAAAGCGCGTGCCCGTCGGGGCGGCGGCAGATGCGACCTGATCATCGGTGATGGCGGCCATGGTGCCGGTGCCGGTAAGCTCGGCCTCGCGTCCGGTCGCCTCGTCACCGGCGCGCAGCAGGAGCGCGACGATGATAAAGCTCGCCAGCAGAGAGGAGCCGCCCTGGCTCATAAAGGGCAGGGTGACGCCGGTCAGCGGGATCAGGCGGGTTACGCCGCCAACGATCAAGAAGGCCTGGAAGCTGATGGCGGCCGTAAGGCCTGTGGCACTAAAGGCGGCGAGGTCGGATTTAGCGCGGGCAGCCGTGGTGAGGCCACGCACGGCAAAGAGCATAAACAGGATGAGCACGGCGCCGCCGCCCAAAAGGCCCATCTCCTCGCCGATAGCCGAGAAGATAAAGTCGGACTCGACGACAGGGATGTTGTTGGCCATGCCGTTGCCGATGCCAACACCGACCAGACCGCCATCGGCAAGCGAGAAGAGCGACTGGACGATCTGGTAGCCCTGGCCCTGGGCGTCCTTAAACGGATCGAGCCAAACCTGGAAACGCACCTGAACGTGAGACAGGAACTTGTAGGCGCCCACGGCTCCAACGGCTAAGAGCGCAAGGCCGATAACGACATACGAAAAGCGCCCCGTGGCAACGTAGAGCATCAGCAAGAAGATGGTGTAGAACAGCACGGCCGAACCCAGGTCGCGTTCGAAGACGACGACGAGCAGGCACACACCCCACACGGCAAACAGCGGCAGCAGCAGTCGCAGGCGAGGGATCTTAAAGCCCAGAATCTTGCGGTTGGAGATGGAGAGCAGCTCGCGGTTCTCGGCCAGGTAGCCGGCCAGGAACAGGACGATAAAGACCTTGGCGAACTCGCCGGGCTGGATGGTAAAGCCCGCGATGCGAATCCACAGCTTGGAGCCCGAGATCGTGGTGCCGATAAAGATAGGCAGCATCAGCAGAATGATGCCGATGATGCCAAAGGTGTACTTGTAGCGCATGACCACGTCGAGGTTTTTGACTAGTGCAAGCGTTCCCACCATGAGCGCCACCGAGACAAACAGGATGATGAGCTGTGAGATGGCGAGAGCGGGGGCGAGACGCGTCACGAACGTGATGCCGATGCCCGAAAGTATAAATACGATGGGCAGGATGGCGGGGTCGGCACCGGGCGCCAAGATGCGCACGGCAATGTGGGCCGCGGCAAAGGCGGCAAAGAGGCCGATCGGTACGGCGAGCGTCTCAAAGGAGATGGCAGCGCCCGCGGTGAGGACGTACATCGCATACAGCAGGATGACGGGGAACGCCGAGGCGATGAGCAAGAGCAGCTCGGTGTTGCGGCGACTCATAAGCGGCACTCCCTTTCTAATTCTTATCGGAGGCTTCGGCCTCGGCGGACTGTTCGGCGGTTTTCTCGGAATCTGATTCGGAGGTCGATCCCTGATTGGTGTTGTCGCGAATCGTTTGCGCGTCGATCACCTGGCGGGTCTGCTCCTCGTCGATCTGGTGGCGGTACTTGGATATCGTGTCCTGCGCATCGTCGACACTTGTTTGCGGAATACCCGCCTTGAGGCGGTTTTGCGTGTCTTCGGGCAGGTCGGATAGCTTGATGCTGGTTTCGCTTTCGAGCCAGTGGAGCTTGAGTCCGAGTGGCTTGCCGGGCAGGCCGCGCCAGACGGCGACATTGCCCTGGTAGGTACCCAGGTAGTACGAGCCGGTGACACCCGTGTAGGCCCAGATGCCAGCTGCCAGCACAAAGACGAGGGCCAGGATGGCGGCGATAGTAACGTTGCGGCGACGCACGCGTTGCGCCTCGCGCATGACGCCATCGTCAACCAGGTCAACGACTACTACGGTCACGTTGTCGTGGCCGCCGGCGGCAAGCGCCGCGTCCACTAGGTTGTCGACGCAGATTTGCGCGGTTGAGGACTGCGTGGCGATGTTCTCGATATCGCTATCGGGAATCATGCTCGAGAGGCCGTCGGAGCACAGGATCAGACGGTCGCCTTCCTCGATATGCAGAGTGAAGTGGTCGGCATACATGGCGGGGTCCGAGCCCAGTGCGCGGGTGATGACCGAACGGTTGGGGTGGACGCGAGCCTCGTCTGCCGTGATCTCGCCGGCGTCCACGAGCTCCTCCACGTAGGAGTGGTCGCGGGTCACGCGGATGAGCGTGCCCTCGTGGAGCAGATAGGCGCGAGAGTCGCCCACGTGGGCGATGGCGAGCGTGTCGTTTTCGATGTAGGCGCAGGTGGCTGTGCAGCCCATGCCGGGCTTGCCCAGGCCGTTCAGGGCCGCCTCGATTACGGCGGCGTTGGCTGCCTCGACGGCTGCGGCCAGGCGTGCTGCGTCGGCGGACTGTGGGGCCGTCTTGGCAATAGTCTCGACGGCGATGGAAGAGGCTACCTCGCCGGCAGCGTGACCACCCATGCCGTCGCATACGCAAAAGAGCGGCGACTGCACCAGGTAGGAATCCTCATTGTGCGGGCGCACGCAGCCAACGTCGGAGCGGGCGCCCCACATAAGTTGCGTGGTGGTGCCGGCATCATAGGTCGAGTCGGTCTCGATGCGCTCCTCGGTCAGGGGCTCAAAGCTCATGGTCGAGCCGGGGTCTTTGAGCTTGGCCTCAACGGCGGCAACGTCGATTTCGGCGGTGTCACCGGGAGAGACGGTGTCGGTCACGGCGTTTGATTCGGAATCACCGGTGTCCGGGGAGTCGGGCTCCTCGGACACGCGGGCGGTCGACTCGTCGTCTTGCGGGCTGACGTCTATAGGCTCGGGCGCCGGCGTAGACGCGGGCGCAACCTCGGATGCCGGGGCTATGGGAAACGCCGGCGCGGCGGGCTCGGGTGCCGCAAACACCGCAGCGCTCTCGTTGATTGCCGCGGCGACGGGCTCTGCAAAGTGAGCCGGCGCCGGGGTTGCTTCGGGCGCTGTGGGCTGTTCCGCAGCATGTGCGCCGATGGGCGCCGCTACGGCATCCTCTTCGTCCTCGTTATCGGCGAGATCCGAAATATCATGCGTTACATGCGAAAGAGGCAGGGAGAACACGGTGTCCTCGGGTTCCACGGGTGCGGAGCCCGCCGGAGCGGCGTGGGCCGGCGCAGCTGCGGCGACAGCCGGTGCCTCGGTCATAGTTGCGGACTTGTTCTCCTCGTCGATCATCGACGGTTCACCTTCATGACCACGTCGCCAATCTGGACTTCGTCGCCCTCACGCAGCGTCGCGGGCTCCACGAGCTGGCGGCCGTTGACGAGCGTGCCGTTAAGCGAGTTGAGGTCCTCGATGATGAGCGCCGGGCCCTGCAGCGAAAAGCGCGCATGCGAGGCCGAGACGAACGGTTCGTTGATGCAGATGTCCGAAGATGGCGAGCGACCGACGATGACGGGGCCGAGCATGTCTACGTGGATGCCGCGGATACCGCGCGGACCCTTGTCCACATCAATCGTCCAGATAGCCGAGTCGCGGCGCTGTCCACGCACAAGTCCCACGCCGGTCTTCATGACGGCGAACAGAAAGATATAGAGCAGGGCGACCAGGACGATGCGGCCTGCAAAAAGGACGATATCGATGTTCATAAGCGACTATCCCCTAAATTCAAAGGTACTCAGGCCAAACGTCAGCAGATCGCCGTTGCGCAGCGGGCAGCGCGTAATGCGGCGGTTGTTGACGAGCGTGCCGTTGGTGGAATTGAGGTCCTCGATCGACCAATCCGAGCCCGTAAAGGTGAGCTGGGCGTGGCGGCGCGACACGTTGGGGTCGCGCAGGGCAATGTCGGAAACTGAGCGCTCGCGACCGATGGTCACCTGTGCGGAGGTGACGCTATGGCTCTCGCCGCTCACGACGTCGACGAGCTGGGCGAGCGGGCGCTGCGGGGCGCGAGCGCTCGCCATGTTGGAGGCGATGCCGGCTGCGGCGCCTAGGCCCACGGCGGCACCGGTCGCGGCGGCTCCGCCCATGCCGGCAAGCGCGTCGCGCGAGACGGTCTGAGGCACCGGGATAGGTGCGGCGGCGGGGTCGGGGACGCTAGGCGCGAAGGGGTCTGCCACGGCAAGCGAGTCGGGAGCGGCGGCGCGAGGCGTCGGCTGCTGCTGGGGCATGGCGGCGGGGCGCTGCTGCTGCGGGGCAGCAAACTGCTGCTGGCCGGCGCGCGGGGCGCTGGCGGCACGGCTTGCCGCGGAGTTGTTCTGGCCCAGGCCGTTTTGATAGGCGCGCTCTTCTTCGTACAGGCGGCCGAGCGTGGGGGCATCGACGTTCTCGGCAAAGACCGAGAACTTGCCGGCGCGCAGCTGCGGATCGATCATAAAGCGCACGAGGGGCTCGCCGACAAAGACATAGCGTCGCTTTTCGGCCTGCGCCTTCACAAACTCGCGGACCTCGCGCGAAAGCTCGGGGTAGAACGGGGCGAGCATGGGATCGTCGTCGGCGGCGATAAGGATGGTATAGAGTGCCGGCGCCGTGTTGACGCCGTTGATCACCAGAGTCTGATCCTCCATGTCGCGAGCGGCCTGCTTGGCAAGCTTCTTAAAGGAGAACGGGGCACGGGTGGCACCGAAGATGCCGGCCACGTGGTCCTCGAAGATGTTCAGGAAGTTCACGAAAGATCACTCTCCGTATAAGTTCTTTGGTATCCGAGCAAATATAGGCATATCCCAACGATTATAGAGGATAGGATTCCCGCAACCGCCGCCTTGGCGATGACCGCGGCTGCAAGGCTGGCAATTTCCATATGGTGTGCAAGACAGGACGCCGCTGCGCAGCCGATGCCGGTGACAGCGATGGCGGCGATTGCGGCAAGGTTTGAGCCCTGATTGGCACGCTTGGCATGGGCATTGAGCAGCGCGGATGACGCTGCGGCAGTTACCGCGGCCAGCCCAAAGGCAGCCCAAAGGAGCGGGTCTCCCAGCGCTGCGGCAACGTTACCGAGCCCCAGCACGCCTCCGGCTGAAAGCGCGACTGTCGCCAGGCGGGCAAAAAGCGCGCCCATGCCCGTTGCCGCGGCGGCGCTTGCCGGGCCGAGCCAAAATGACGCGACGCCGGCGGCGACCCCAGCTGCCAGGAAGGTATTGCCGGTCAGACAGCCAAGCGCGAGTGCGCAGGCGAGTGCGGCGCTCGCGGCGGCCTCGGTGCGACCCCAGGCAATCCACCAACCGGACATGGCAGCGGCAAAGATCACCGCGACGGGCAACATCGACAGGATGCCCTGCGCCTGCATGGTGGCGTTGGCCATGAGCACCAAAAAGCCCACAGCCGAGATGGCCGAGCCAATCTGGGGGGCCAGGCCAGCCGCCGCTCCGATCGCGATAGCCGCAATGACCAGGCCGGGAAGCGCCGCGACCCCGGCCGTCTGCATCAGCAAAAAGCTAAAGGTGCCGCACGTTAGCGCCGAGATAGCGCGCATGGTGTAGTCGCGCGCATGGCTCCAGCGCGTGCCCGCCCAGCCGAGTGCGGGGTCGATCTCGATGGCGTCGTCCTCGTAGTGCGACGGCTCGATATCGTCGAGCTCCTGCTCGTCATCCGAAAGCTCGCCAACCATTTGCTCCAGGCTGCGACGGCCCTCGCGCACGCTGCCCAGACCGGCAAGGAGCTGGTCGCAAAATGCCTCGATGCTGTTGGGGCGGTCCTGCGGCATGGGGGAGAGCGCGCTCATGAGCGCAGCCTCGGCTCCCGGGGGAAAGTGTGGTATCAGCTCGCTGGGATAGGTGGCGCCGCCGATGATGCGGTCGAGCGAGTCGGCGGGCGTGGCCGCCATAAAGGGTGCGCTGCCGCACAAGCCCTCATAGATAACGCAGGCAAGGGCAAAGACATCAGCGCGTTCGTCGACCGTGCCGGTCTCGATATCGAGCTGCTCGGGCGGCATGTAGCCGATGGTGCCGCCGCGCGAGCCGCCAAAGCCACCGGCGGACGACAGTCGCGCCATGCCAAAGTCGGTGAGCTTTACATTGCCCGAGTGGTCGATGAGCACGTTGGCGGGCTTAATGTCCAGGTGGAGTACGCCATTACTATGGGCGAAGGTGAGCGCCTGGCCCAGGGCATCGGCAATGGCCGCGGCCTCGTCAAAGGTAAGTGAGTGGCCGTCCACGCGGTGCAAAAACTCGGCCAGCGACATGCCATCGACATATTCCATAACCAGGTAGGCATAGGCTGTGTCGTGCGTAAAGTCGATGACCTGCACGATGTTGGGATGTTGAAGCATAGCGGCAGTGTGCGCCTCGCGCAGGACATCCATGATGTCGCTGGCGGGCATGCCGGCACCGTTGATAAGGGGGATGCGCTTAATGGCGACGCGGCGGCGCAGATGCGTGTCGCGGCAGATCTCGATGGAGCCAAAACCGCCGGTCGCAAGTGTCTCGAGCGGCTGGTACCGCTTGAGCAGCTCGCGAGAGCTGGTGCCCTCCAAAGGAACGTCCGGCGAGAACCGGGCGGTATGTTGCGAGAAAAGCGGCATGGCCAACCCTCGTGCGTTTAAAGTTCGTTTGCGAGTGGCGGGCGC
>OHPC01000756.1_pt1 | contig 17330 bp, 18 predicted proteins | sample 1577631 | NCBI WGS metagenome assembly OHPC01 (sample SAMEA3879560, study PRJEB24766) | human gut metagenome | biome: human-associated habitat; feature: feces | place: USA | collected 1985/1987 | reverse complement strand
GCACGGGCGAGTTCTTCATCACGCTTCTTGGCCACGGCGAGTATGTCTTCGATCTCGTGAGCCTCGCCGGGCACTTCATCGAACACGAATTGGAGCTGCGGAGTCAGGCGCAGGCCAGCCTTGTGGCCCACCAGAGAACGCAGGTGGCCCTTGGCCTGATCGAGTGCCTGCTGGGCGCGCTTGCGTTCGCCTTCCTCGTGGCCTTCGTGGCCGAGCTGGGTCCAGTAGACTTTCGCGATCTGCAGATCGTTGGTGACGCGCACTTCGGTGATGGTCACGTTGGCCAGTCGCTTGTCGTGCAGCTGCGCCTCCATGGACGATGCGATCACACGCTGAATCAACGCCGCGATGCGCGCGGCGCGGGGATTGGTTCCTGCCATTGCTGTCCTTTTGGTGAAAAGTTCTTGTTGTATCACGGAACGCCCGCAGTCGTGAACCGGCTGTGGGCGTTCCTTACCTGGTTATCGATACGAAGCTCGAAGCACTCAGCTACTTACGCTCGATTTCCTGCATTTCGAAGGTCTCGATGATATCGCCGATCTCGATGTCGTTGAAGGTGCCGAGGTTGATGCCAGCCTCGTAGCCTTCCTTGACGGAGTTGACGTCGTCCTTGAAACGACGCAGCGAGGAGATCTCGAGGTCGTTGACGGTGGCGATGCCGTTGCGCAGGATACGGCACTTCGTACCACGCTTGACTTCGCCGTCCTGAACCATGACGCCGGCGATGTTGCCGAACTTGGAGGAGCGGAAGATCTCGCGGATCTCGGAGTGGGAGGTGACGACCTCTTCGTATTCCGGCTTGAGCATGCCCTTGAGGGATGCTTCGATGTCCTCGATGGCCTTGTAGATGATCGAGTAGTACTTGATCTCCACACCTTCGCGTTCGGCCAGATCCGCCACCTGGCGGTTCGGACGGACGTTGAAGCCGATGATGACGGCCTTGTCGACGGTGGCCAGGTTGACGTCGTTCTGGGTGATGGCGCCGACGCCGCGGTGGATCACCTGGATGCCGACCTCGTCGGACACCTCGATCTTCATCAAGGAATCTTCCAGAGCCTCGACGGAACCGGAGGAATCGCCCTTGATGACGATGTTGAGCATATCCACCTCGGACTTGGCGAACTGCTCCTTGAGGCTTTCGAGGGAAACGACCTTGCGGCGCTTGGCCAGCTGGGCCGCACGCTCGGTGGCCTGACGCTTCTCGGCGATCTGACGTGCGGTACGGTCGTCGGAGGCCACCAGGAACAGGTCGCCTGCGGTCGGCACGGAGGTCAGACCCAGCACCTGCACCGGGGTGGACGGACCGGCTTCCTGCATGTGGTTGCCGTTTTCGTCGAGCATGGCGCGGACACGACCGTAGGAGGTGCCGGCAACGATGGCATCGCCGATGTGGAGGGTACCGGACTGCACCAGCACGGTAGCCACGGCGCCACGGCCCTTGTCAAGTCGGGCTTCGACGGTGGCGCCACGGGCGTCCATATCCGGGTTGGCGCGCAGGTCGAGCTCGGCGTCGGCGGTGAGCAGCACCGCTTCGAGCAGCTTGTCGACGTTGGTGCCCTGCTTCGCGGAGATGTCGACGAACATGGTGTTGCCGCCGTATTCTTCCGGAACCAGACCGTATTCGGTAAGCTGGCCGCGGACCTTGTCCGGGTTGGCGCCCGGCTTATCGATCTTGTTGACGGCCACCACGATCGGCACATGCGCGGCCTGGGCGTGGTTGATGGCTTCCACGGTCTGCGGCATGACGCCGTCGTCGGCGGCGACCACGAGGATCGCGACGTCGGTGAGTTCGGCGCCACGGGCACGCATTGCGGTGAAGGCTTCGTGGCCCGGGGTGTCGAGGAACGTGATCTTGCGCGGCTCGCCCTCAAGGTTGACGGTCACCTGGTATGCGCCGATGCGCTGGGTGATGCCGCCGGCTTCGCCTTCGATGACGTTGGTGCGGCGGATGGTGTCGAGCAGTCGGGTCTTACCGTGGTCGACATGGCCCATGACGGTGACGACCGGCGGACGCGGCTTCAAATCCTCGTCCTCCTGCAGTTCCTCTTCGTCCAGGTTGATGTCGAACTGCTGCAGCAGCTCCTTGTCTTCCTCTTCGGCGGACACGATCTTGATGTTCCAGCCGATTTCCTCGCCGAGGATCTGGAACGTGGCCTCATCCAGGGACTGGGTGGCCGTGGCCATTTCACCAAGGTGGAACAGCACGGTGACCAGCGCCGCCGGATTGACGTTGATCTTCTCGGCCAGATCGGCGAGGGACGCACCCTGACGCAGACGGACTTCCTGTCCGTTGCCGGTCGGAATGCGCACGCCGCCGATGACCGGAGCCTTCATCTCCTGGAATTCCTGACGCTTCGCCAGACGGTTCTTACGCGCCTTCGAGGACTTGCCTCCCTGACGTCCGAACGCGCCTGCAGCGCCGCCGCGGCCGCGGCCACCACGTGCCGGACCATTGCTCGGAGCGCTGTTGCCGCCCTGGAAACCGCCGCCATTGCCGCCGAAACGATTGCCGCCGCCGGCGGGACGCTGGCCACCGCCCTGACCCGGACGATGCTGGCCCCACTGGCCTGGCTTCGCGCCGCCCTGACCCGGACGACCACGGAAGCCGCCACGCTGGCCGCCGCCCTGACCCGGACCGCCCTGACCACCTTGGCCCGGACGACCGCCACGGAAGCCGCGGCCCTGCCCCTGGCCTTGGCCGGGACGGCCCGGACGACCGCCACGACCGTTATCAGCAGTCGGACGAGCCATCGGATGCGGACGCGGAATATCACCCGGAGTCGGGGTGTGCATGCCCTGCTTGCGGCTGAACGGATTGTTGCCCGGGCGCGGTCCCGGGGTGTGCGGCTTCGCGCCGTTGGCGTTGTTGCCGCCCTGCGGGGCGTTGCCATGCTGGGGGCGAGCTCCCGGAACGGCCGTCGGGCGACCGGACTGGCGGCGGTCTCCACCCTGCGGACGCGGGGCGTTGCCGTTAGGACGATTGCCATGCTGGCGGGATTCGCCTGGACGCGGCGCGCGATGGCCCGGCTTCGGGGCATCGGACTTGGAAGCGGCATGATGCGGCTTCGGCGCTGCGGGGGCAGCCGGCTTCGGTGCTGACGGAGCGGCCGGCTTTGGCATGGAATGAGATGCCGGTTCGGCAGGCTTCTTGGCCGTATGGCCCGGCTTCTTGGAATCAGATGCGTTGCCCTGTCCGCTGGACGCGAATGCGTTCCTCAGCTTGCGTGCAACGGGAGGTTCAACGGTAGACGATGCGGACTTCACGAATTCGCCCATCGCCTCAAGTTTGCTTAAAACGGTTTTGCTGTCAACGCCAAGTTCCTTGGCAAGTTCATATACGCGTGCTTTCGGCACTCAATTCTCCTATCTTGGGCCGCGCGCATACGGGCGCGACCGCTACTGATTCACGGCGAGCTTGTTCCTTCTCATCGTGCAACCATGTTCGTGATACCTCGTCTTTTCCCTGGGCATGACGGCATGGCCGTCACGCTTTGGATTGTCGAGTCCAGCATACTCAAGCCCGTGGATTGTACGTCCACGGGCTTGTTGTCTACCGGAAGTGTTGTTTATTCCTCGGTTTCCCCATCGGAATGGTCCGCCGATTCGGCCATCTTCTTGGCATGCGCCTCAGCGGATTCGATGCCGATCTTCCAGCCGGTCAGCTTGGCCGCAAGACGTGCGTTCTGGCCTTCCTTGCCGATGGCCAGGGACAGCTGGTCATCGTGGATGAAGGCGATGGCCGTCTTGTTCTTCTCGCTGATCACCTGCACACCGGTGGCGACGGCCGGAGACAGCGCCGCGGCGACGAATTTCGCCGGATCCGCGGACCAGTCGACGATATCGATTTTCTCAGGACCGAGGTTCTCCATGACGGCGCGCACTCGGGCTCCGCCGGGGCCGATCAGCGCGCCCTTCGGGTTGACGCCTTCGGTGTTGGCACGGACGGCGATCTTGGTGCGGGCGCCCGCCTCGCGGGCGATGGCCATAATCGACACGGCTCCCGAAACCAGTTCCGGAACCTCACGTTCGAACAGGCGGCGGACCAGCTCCGGATGGGAACGGGACACCACGATTTCCGGGCCCTTCAGACCACGGGCCACGTTCACCACGTACACGCGGATACGTTCGCCGTGACGGTAGCGTTCGCCGGGCACCTGCTCGCGGCGCGGCAGCAGGGCTTCGACGTCGCCGACGGCCACGTGCACGTTGGATGTGTCCTTGACGTCCTGCTGCACGATGCCGGTGATGAGCTTGCCCTTCTGACCGGAGAACGCGCCGAACACCTTGTCATCCTCGGCCTTGCGGAACAGCTGGCTGATCACCTGACGAGCGGTCGCAGCGGCCAGTCGGCCGAAATCGTGCGGAGTGTCGTCGTATTCCTCGCCCAGAGTCGGCGCGGGATGGGGATCGTCTTCAGTCGGCTCGCCAGGAATCTCGTCCTGGGCCCATACGGTGAAGCTTCCCGCACGCGGATCAAGCTCGACGCGAGCGTGCTTCGCAGCGTGAGGGGTTTTCAGATATGCCAGTCGCAATGCTTCCGAGAGTGCGGCATCCAGCGTCTCGGGATCAATTCCCTGCCCAGCGGCGAGCTGGTGCATTCCTGCCAGGTCCAGTTCCATATTTCCAAGACCTCCTATATGAAGTTATTCCGAGCGCATGGCCCAATGGTCACAGTCAGATATTAGTCTAATGATTCATGCAGACACGTACCCCTTCTTTCCGCTCGGTTTCTTTTATCGCGAAACGCGTCTGCGCATTGCTTTGCACCGCTATCCTCATGCCGGCGCTGACGGCATGCTCCATGCCCAGGATCGCAGGCAGGGCTGAAGCCGAACAACGGCAAAGCCCGTGCGAGAAGGCCTATTTCGATGCCACCGCCGATAACAAGATCGCACACGACCAGCATCAGCACATCATCCGCCGCTATTTCTCGGCGCAGCAGGCGGTCTCCGCATGGACGAACACCGCGGCGCAATGTCCGGCGCGTTTTGCCGAAGGCGCGTTGCGCAGCGCGCAGGCACGTCATATGGCTCGCGCACTGGGCGATCAACTGTCGGTGGCCGTCGCGCCGATCACGCTGTCGCGTTTTGACGATGTCGAATCGCTTGACGTCGATTCCAAGTCCCTTGCCACCGCCGCGCAGGCCGAAGACCGTGCCGGATTCGCCATGGAAGTGCTGGCGGCCCGCAACAGCGGCCATGCGACGCTGGATATCAGCGATCGTCATAAGACCACATCGCAACGGTTCGCATCCTTCTCGGGCACCATTGACGATCGTAGGAAAACGTACGAGGCCACCGCCTTGCTCGCCCACCCCGACACGATGCTCGATTCCGCCACCGGCCTTACGGCACCGACCGACGCCACCATCGAAATGAACTGCGCGCGAAGCGAGATAACGGCAATCGCCGGAAGCTCCAATGCCGCGAACGATCATTCCCAGTCACGCGTCACCAATGCAAAACAGTCGACGGATTCGCGAGCGCAATCCCTGGGCGTGCTTGCCGGTCTGATTGCGGACCGTGTCGAATTGGCGCTTGATTGGGGCTATCCTTCCTTCGACGAAGCGCTGTTCGTCTAAGGACGCACAGTCGGGCGCAAAGCAAGACACGCCGGAAATCACACCGTTGCAGCCAGTCCGATTTGACAATCGCCACCACTGTGGCACAATTATCAAGTTGCTTGTTTTCAGGTGACGAATGGATAAGTGTCCGAGCGGTCTAAGGAGCACGCCTCGAAAGCGTGTGAGGGCGAACCCCTCCGCGAGTTCGAATCTCGCCTTATCCGCATGCAATGAAGGTTGAAACAATGGCGTTTCGGCCTTTTTTGTTTATCTGCTTTGCATCTGCCGAAATACGGAATCCGGCATCGAGAAAACGTCGGGGAATCAGTATCCCTGCTCGTGCACGGAAGCGTTGACCCACTGGTCCTGCTTGACGTCGCAGCCGGAGAAGATGCCGATGTCGAGCATGCAGTCGCGGTAATCGCGGCCATGGGCGATGGTGATGTAGTTGTCGTCGACCATACGGTTGTGTGTGGGGTCCAAACCGACCCAACGTCCATCATGGTAGATTTCGACCCATGCGTGCGTGGCGCCCTCGCCGCCGAGCAATCCCGCGATGTATCGGGCAGTGAGTCCGACGTGCCGGCACACGGACAGCATGACGTGCGCGTAATCCTGGCATACGCCCTTGCGTTGAGCGAACGCTTCCTCGGCGGTGGTGCGGATGGTGGTGGAGGCCGGCGTGTAGACGAACGTTTTGAACACCTCGTCCATCACCTCACGGGCTTGGTCGATCGGCGTGCAGTCGGCAGGCAGGGACGCGATGCGTTCACGGCAGATGCCGATCAACGCTTCGATGGCCGGCCCCGGCACTGTCAACGCCGAATTGAAGCGGTACAGCGGCTTATAGATTTCGGATTTGATATGCGCGTTGTCCACGAAGGCGATGCCGGTCACCGAGTAGTTGAACATGGTGTGCGGTTCGGGAATGAATCCGGTCATCACCACGGAATCGAAGGAATCGATGGTGGTTTCGAGTTCCACATCCGGTTCGATTTTGACTGCCACGTCGATCACCTGCTGGCGTGGGCCGGTGGCTGGAATGCAGCGCAGTTGGAAGCGATGGTCGGTCACGGGCGAGCTGAATGAGAGCTTCATCTCATAGTCAAACACCAGTTTCTTCACATCGTCTCCTCAGCGATTATTGTCGTTCCTTCGGCGTTTTCCACGCCGTGGGCCTTGTTCCAGCCGTTATACACGCACCGTGCGATGGCTGTGGCACGTATTCTTCACAGTCGCGCGGCGTCCATGTCCATCGTGTTGAGCATGCCCAGATCCTTCAGATCCTTCGTGGAGATGCGCCCATCGAAATCTTTCAGCAGCATCCCCAGTTTTTCCGCAAGCTCCGCATATCCCCGCTGCGGCAGCTGGCCGACCAGCCAGCGCAATCCTTCGGCGAAGCATTGCGGTACCGGCAGACCGTTCAACGGCAGGATGTAGCTGCCCAGTTTGGCGAGCGGCGCCTTGAGCTCTTCCACGGAATATCCGAATCGTGTGTACAGATCCAGACGTTCCAGATATTTGCCCACGAAAATGAACGATTTCAGAGTCGGTTCGACGGGGGAATTCTCCACACCTCCCTAGAAGGCGAGCATGTTGTCCGCGATGTCGCGGTGTTTGAAGATGTCCGCGTCCGTGCCGCCGTATTCGGATGCCTCCACTATGGAGCTCATGGCCAACTCCACCTGCTGCAACGAGCGAGAACCAAGTTCGGGGCGCAGAATCACCGCGTTGTTGAACGCGTAGACGATGGCGCTGCGTACGGAATCCGGATTCTTCTCGTCGTACAGGAAGCTGTGGATGAACGCGTCGAAATCCTCGAAATCCTCCGGCAGGTCGAGCGCACGGGCGAACGGTCGGAACGCGTCCACATCCGTGTCCATCACACGGTCGTAGAAGGGGAAGAATTGGCTCAGCGTGGTGAATACGCGTTCCGTGTAGCGGCCGAGCCAGAACAGGTTGTCGGCCTTCGACGCGGTGACGAGTGCCAGCGAGTGCTTGCGGGACTGCTCCAGCACGCGCACGACCTCCGAGCCGGGTGCGTAATCATGCTCCACGCCGGTCTCTTTGGCCAGTACCCAGGTGTCCTTGAAACCGCCGCCCTGTGATGAGTTGACGATCATCTGGCCCGGTATGGACGAGTAGCGTGTCAGTCCCGAATACCATGCGTGCGTGTTCTTGCCGGTCACCACGAAGGCGCGCAGATCGCATTTACGTGGGCTCATCTGTCCGGTTTCGGGGTCCACCACGTCGATGTCCTTGAATTGGATGACCTCCTGCGCGATGAACCGGCGCGGTTCGGCCTTGATGCGTTCGGCCAGTTCCTCTCGCCGCGACCGGTCGAGCGATGAGCCGAACACGACGCCGTAGCCGCCCGCTTCCGCCACATCCTTGATGACCAGTTCGCCGAGCCTGTCGAGTACCTCCTTGCGGTCCTTGTCGAACATCGGCATGTAGGTCGGCGCATTGTGCAGAATCGGCTCTTCGCCGAGATAATAGCGGATCATGTTCGGCACGAAATAGTAGATGGCCTTGTCGTCGGCCGCGCCGTTGCCCGGAGCGTTGACGATCGCCACATTGCCCGACCTGTAGGCGGACAGGATTCCCGGCACGCCGATCACGGAATCCGGGTTGAACGCGAACGGGTCGAGATATTCGTCGGACAGACGGCGGTAGACCACGCCGACGCGGTGTTTCCTGCCGGCATAGTCGAGGAAGTACACTTTGTTGTCCACGACTTCGAGGTCTTCGGGGAACGCGAGCGCCGCGCCGGTTTTCTCGGCCAGGTATGCATGTTCGAAGAACGCGGAATTGTACCTGCCGGGGGTGAGCACCACTGCTATGCCGTCGGTGGAGACGAAATCCATGGATTGGCGCAGCAGTCGTGGATAATCGCGATTGTCGCGCACACGTACGTTGCGGAACAGGCTGGGCGTGATTCTGCGTTCGATATCGCGGGCGAACAGCGGATAGCTGGCACCGGATGGAATGCGCAGATTGTCTTCCAGCACCCACCATTGCCCGTCCTGCCCCTGCACCAGGTCCTCGCCGGCGACGTGCGCGAACACGCCGCCCGGAGGTGTCACGCCGTTGACTTGCGGAAAGTATCCCGCGGACGTGTACACGTATTCTTCCGGCACGATGCCGTCCTTGATGGCCTGCTTGTCGGAGTAGATGTCGCGCAGGTAGGCGTTCAACGCGTTGACGCGCTGTTTCAGTCCGGCTTCCATTCTGTCGAATTCGTCCGATTCGATGATGCGCGGAATCGGATCGTACGGAAACAGCCGGTCATGGTACTCGCCGTTCTTGTAGATGCCGAACCGTACGCCATTACGGCTCAGCTCCCGGTTGATCGACTCCCGACGATCGACCAGTTCCGAAGCCAACCTTCGTGCGGCGGATTCAATCATCGTTCCACGCTCCCTTCCACCCCATGCGAACGCATGCCAATCTGAGGCATCGTGCCTTGATGGAAGAAAAACCTAACGAACCAGCGTTTCCGGAAAACGAAACGGTCTGTTACGACAATGTCTCGGCAATGGACATGACAATCGCCCGTAACATGGCTATGACAATCGCAATAAAGCTACAGTGTGCGCTTGGCGCGAATGGCTTCGGCGCGGACCGCCAGCTGGTCGTCGGCCGGATATTCGATATGCTCCAGCGTCAGTCCTTGCGGCGCGATCGGTCCTGTGGAGCCTTCGCGCAGCGGAGCCGCCATTTTTCCTGCAAACCAGTCGAGGGAACGTTTGCCGATACCGACCTGCACGCAGCCGTTGACGAGGGAGCGCACCATATTGCGTGCAAACGCGTCGGCGACGATCACGAAGCAGACGAGGCCCGATTCCACGGTCGGCGTACGGTACCGCTCCCCCATCGTCATGCCGTCGTCGATAAGCGTCCGCTGCGGCACGCGACGCCAATACGCGGTCTTCACCTCGCGTATGGTGGTGCCGCCCGGATTCGGGGTGGCGAACGAGCCGAAATCGTGCAGGCCGATTGTCATCGCAGCGGCTTCGTTCATGGATTTGAGGTCAAGTTCATCGTCGATATGCAATACGAAGTTTCTGGTACGAGGGTCCACCTCGCTTGACCTATCGGCGATTCGGTACACGTAGGTACGTTCCAACGCGGAGAAACGCGCGTCGAAACCGTCCGGAGCGGGTGCGATGCCGCGGATTGCGATATCGGCCGGCAGCATACGCTGAAGTCTGCGGGTAAGCGCGATGACGGGCGGCACGTCCATGTGGCCGACGCAGCGTTTGAGCACGTCCTCGTTGACGTCCAGATGGCATACCTGATGCGAGGCGTGCACGCCGGTGTCGGTTCGTCCGGCCACGGTAAGGCGCAGCGGTTCGGTCGGGTCTCCTTCCGGTACGCGAAGAATGGTATGCAGCACGCGTTCGATTTCGCCCTGTACCGTACGTATTTCGGGCTGTTTCGCCCATCCGTAGAAGCCGGTACCGTCATATGCCAAATCGATGCGTAGTCTCACGGCATCGAGCATAGCAAATGGCTGGCATAGTGAGGCATGTGGCACGACAGTCTTGGCAGCAGATATGACAAAGGCCGGGAACCTTGCGATTCCCGGCCTTCAATCAGCTAAGAGCGATTCACTCGGCGTTCTCAGCGGTAGCCTCTTCAGCGGCGGCTTCCGGAGCCTCGGCAGCGGCAACCTTGGTTGCGGCTTCGGCTTCCTTCACCACGGCCTGCTTCGGGCTCACCGGCTCGGTGACGAGCTCGATGATGGCTGCCGGAGCGGCATCGCCGCGACGCGGAGCGATCTTGACGATGCGGGTGTAGCCGCCTTCGCGCTGCTCCATCTGCTCGGCGATCTCGGTGAACAGCTTGTGCACGACGGACTTGTTGCGGATGACGCGCATCACGCGACGACGGTTGTGCAGATCACCACGCTTGGCGAGCGTGATCAGACGCTCGGCCAGCGGACGAAGACGCTTGGCCTTCGGCAGGGTGGTGATGCGGCCGTTCTGGAACAGGCTGGTGGCCATGTTCGCGAGCATAAGACGCTCATGAGCCGGGCTGGAGGCCAGACGCGGACCCTTCTTTGGTGTAGGCATTGTTTCTCCTTGAAAGCCCCGTTGGATTCAGGTGGGCAGTTGCCCGAACGTCCGAATCCAACGAAGCGGTTAGGTCAAAAGTGGCGGATCACTCGTCTTCCGGCGAGAAGAAGGTGCCACCTTCGAGATTATTGGCATCGAAGTTACCCAGCGGGGAAGCCTTGAGGGCGAGTCCCAGAGACTGGAGCTTCTCCTTGACTTCATCGATGGACTTCATACCGAAATTGCGGATATCGAGCAGATCCTGCTCGGTGTGGGCGACCAGCTCGCCGATCGTGTGGATGCCCTCGCGCTTCAGGCAGTTGTAGCTGCGCTGGGTGAGGTTCAGGTCCTCGATCGGGATGTTCATCTCCGGGTTGGTTTCCTCTGCCACAGGAGCAGGGCCAACCTCGACGCCCTCAGCCTGGGTGTTGAGCTCACGGCACAGACCGAAGAGTTCCACCAGGGTGGAGCCTGCGGATGCGACTGCATCGCGCGGGGAGATAGCCGGCTTGGTCTCCACGTCCAGGATGAGCTTGTCGAAGTCAGTGCGCTGTTCAACGCGGGTGGCTTCCACACGATAGCTCACCTTGAGCACCGGGGAGTAGATCGAGTCGACCGGAATGCGGCCGATCTCGGCGTTATCCTGCTTGTTCATCTGGGCGGGCACATAGCCGCGGCCACGCTCGACGGTGAACTCGATCTCGAGTTCGCCATCTTCGGCGAGGGTAGCGATATGCATGTCCGGGTTGGCGATGGTGACGCCGGCCGGCGGGGTGATGTCGCCCGCGGTGGCCTCGCCCTTGCCGCTCTTGCGCAGATACATGACAACCGGCTCATCGTATTCGCTGGTGAGCACGATGCCCTTGATGTTCAGCAGGATTTCGGTAACGTCCTCTTCAACACCCGGCAGAGTGGTGAACTCGTGCGGGACGCCGGAGATACGCACCGAAGTCACAGCCGCTCCCGGAATGGAGCTCAGGAGGGTACGGCGCAGCGAGTTGCCAAGCGTGTAGCCGAAACCAGGCTCAAGAGGCTCGATGGTGAAGCGGGAACGCTGAGGGTTGAGAGATTCCTCGGTAAGTGTCGGACGCTGTGCGATAAGCACTGTGGTTATCCTTTCAGCTTCAGGCCGGTGGTGCACTCACCGGCCATAAGCGGCGTTGGATTGATGATTTCTTCTAGTGCTCAGACGCGACGGCGCTTCGGAGGACGAACGCCGTTGTGTGCCTGCGGGGTGACGTCGGTGATGGAACCGACTTCGAGTCCGGCGGACTGCAGGGAACGGATGGCGGTTTCACGACCGGAACCCGGGCCCTTCACGAACACGTCGACCTTCTTGAGACCGTGCTCCATAGCCTTGCGGGCTGCGGATTCGGCGGCCATGCCAGCGGCGTACGGCGTGGACTTACGGGAGCCCTTGAAGCCGACATCGCCACCGGACGCCCAGGACACAACTGCGCCGGACGGGTCGGTGATCGAAATGATGGTGTTGTTGAAAGTGGACTTGATGTGCGCCTGCCCAACCGGGACCGACTTGCGGTCGCGGCGACGCGGCTTGCGCGCGGCTTGCTTTTGAGCTGCCATTGACCCTCGTTTCCTAATAACGAATTTGCTTTGATGTTCAAACGATGAGGCTTACGCCTCGTGGCTTGAACTGTCAGCCACCGATTACTTGGTGGCCTTCTTCTTTCCGGCGACCGTGCGCTTCGGGCCCTTGCGGGTACGAGCATTGGTCTTGGTGCGCTGACCGCGCACAGGAAGTCCCTTACGGTGACGCTGGCCTTGGTAGCAGTTGATCTGGATCTTACGGCGGATGTCCGCATCGATTTCACGACGCAGATCACCCTCGATCTTGTAGTTACCCTCAAGGTAATCACGCAGCGTAATCAGCTGCTCATCCGTCAGATCCTTGACGCGAATGTCCGGATTGATACCGGTCGCGGCAAGCGTTTCCTTGGCACGAGTACGACCAACACCAAAGATGTAGGTGAGGGCGATCTCGATGCGCTTCTCATTGGGGATGTCGACTCCGGCAAGACGTGCCATTGCGATTCCTTCTGTTTTCCGCAGGTCTTGCACCGAGTCGTCCGGTTTCCCGGCCCGGGCCTGCGTACCCGGGGTTCATCCCGCTTTCACGGGCTGTGACTCAGCGCCTGTACTGTTTATGCCGCTGGATCTGCTCTCAGCCCTGACGCTGCTTATGGCGCGGGTTGACGCAGATCACCATGACGCGGCCGTGACGACGGATCACGCGGCAGTTCTCGCAGATCCTCTTCACACTAGGGCTGACCTTCATGGTTTTCCTTTGCTTGTGTACCTTTACTTGTAACGGTACGTAATACGGCCGCGGTTCAGATCGTAGGGGCTCATCTCCAGCACAACACGATCCTGCGGCAGGATGCGGATGTAGTTCTTCCTCATCTTGCCCGAAATGGTTGCGAGCACGATATGCTTGTTTTCGAGTTCAACACGAAACATCGCGTTCGGCAGTGCTTCCACTACCTGTCCTTCGACTTCAATCACACCGTCTTTAGCCATGAGCCTCGTTCCGTTCCTTGGCGATTACTATGCGTGCCCGAAGACACACCAACTTGCAAGAATACACGAAAGCGGGAATCAAGACACGTTCGGCGTGTCGCGATTCCCGCTTTCGTTGGAAATATGTTATTCTGCTTGGTTTTTCCTTCAGCCAAGCTCCGCCACAATGGTGGCCTGGATCTCGTCGACGGCGCCGACGCCATTGAACGTCTTGAGCAGGCCGCGCTTCTGGTAGATGTCCAGCAGCGGCGCGGTCTCCTTGGCGTACACGTCAAGACGCTTGGCGATGGCTTCAGGGGTGTCGTCGGAGCGGCCTTCGATTTCGGCACGCTTCTTCATACGCTCCATGAGCACGTCGTGATCTGCATCCAGTGCGACGACCGCGTCAAGCGGGGTGTCCAGCTCGCCCAGGATGGCGTCGAGAGCCTCGACCTGGGAGGCGTTGCGCGGATAGCCATCGAGAATCCAGCCGTTCTTGGCGTCGTCCATGGCCAGACGGTCCTTGACGATCTTGTTGGTCAGCTCGTCCGGCACAAGCTCGCCCTTGTCGATGTACTTGAGCGCTTCGACGCCGAGCTCGGTCTTGTTCTTGATGTTGTAGCGGAAGATATCTCCGGTGGAGATCGCCGGGATTCCGTAGTGCTCGCTCAGCAGAGCGGCCTGGGTGCCCTTGCCTACGCCCTGCGGGCCCATGATCAGCAGTCGCATGTGTTGTTCTCCGTTTCGTTCATTCCCCTCAACGGGGATTTTCGGATGATGGATTACCTAACATAAAAATCGTGATACCGCTCCCGATCAACGGAAACGGCATCACGATTCAAGTGGTTACTTACCTTCCTTGTGGTCGGTGTCCTCGAACAGGAAGCCAGCGTACTGGAACTGTTCGGTCTGGGCCTTGGCCTGGCGCAGGGTGTCGAGGCCGACGCCTGCGATGATCAGGATGGTGGTGCCGCCGAACGGCAGCTTGGTGTTCAGGTTCAGCGCCATGATGAGCACCGTCGGGATAAGCGCCACGAACAGCAGGTAGACGGCGCCGACCGTGTTCAGACGGTTCATCACGTAGCTCAGGTAGTTGCTGGTGGCGCTTCCCGCGCGGATGCCCGGAATGAAGCCGCCGTACTGCTTCATGTTGTCGGCGGTCTCGTCCGGGTTGAAGGTGATCTCCGTGTAGAAGAAGCAGAAGAACACGATCATCAGCGCGTACAGTGCGATGTACCACACGGATGTGGTGTTGGCCAGGTTGGAGTTGATCCACTTGACCCAGGACTGGCCGGAATTGCCGAACTGCGCGATCAGCGTCGGCACGGCCAGGATGGAGGATGCGAAAATCGGCGGGATAACGCCGCTCATGTTGATCTTCAGCGGCAGGTAGGTGGAGGAGCCACCGTACATCTTGCGGCCGATCATACGGCGGGTGTACTGCACCGGAATACGACGCTGGGCAAGCTCGACGTAGATGACAAGAATCATGATGACCAGCAGCGTGCCGACGACCGCGGCGAACTTGCCCCAATTGCCATCGGTACCGTTGGTGCCCCAGCCGATCTCCCACAGCTGCGGCAGGAAGCCGGAGCAGATGGACATGAAGATAAGGATGGACATACCCTGGCCGAGGCCCTTATCGGTGACCAATTCGGCCATCCACATGATGAGGCCGGTGCCGCCGGTCATGATGAGCACCATGACCACGAGATTCCACACGGAACCGTCCGGAACAACCTGGGAGCACTGGTAGTTGAACAGCGCGCCGGAACGTGCGGTCACCAGGATGGTGGTGGACTGCAGCACGGCAAGGCCGATGGTCAGGTAACGGGTGTACTGGGTCAGCTTGGCTTCGCCGGACTGGCCTTCCTTGTGCAGTGCCTCGAAACGAGGGATGACCACACGCAGCAGCTGGATGACGATCGATGCGGTGATGTACGGCATGACGCCCAATGCGAAAATCGACAGCTGCAGCATGGCGCCGCCGGAGAAGAGGTTCACCAGACCGATAAAGTTCTCAGAAGCGTTGTTCATCTTGCCGACGCACTGCTGGACGACGGTGTAATCGACGCCAGGGGTCGGGATGAATGAACCGATACGATAAATGATGATGATACCAAGGGTGAAGAGGATTTTATTCCTCAATTCCTTGGTCTTCAAGGCCTGGATTAACGTCCTCACCTGGGGTTCCTTCCATCGTCGTGCGCACCTGCGCACACGTGCAAAAACAGACTCTAACGCTCGAGTCTAGCGTACGGCGTCTACCGATATGGCGTTTTCGTCATTATTCGTCTGTTTTTTTGTTTTTCCATGCATGATTGCATTTTGACTGCAAACGAATGAGGCTTCCCCCGCCCTAAAGCGGGGGAAGCCTCATGTCTGAGCTTCAGTCAGCTACATTCCGTTGGAATCAATCCTCGGAAATGGAGCCGCCAGCAGCCTCGATCTTGGACTTGGCGGAAGCGGAAGCCTTGACACCCTTGAGAGTGTAGGCAGCCGAAACCTCGCCGTCGCCCAGGACCTTGACCGGGAAGCCGTTGCGGACGGCACCCTTGGCAACCAGATCAGCCACGGTGATCTCGCCGCCCTGCGGGAACAGTTCCGCAAGAGCAGCCACGTTGACGACCTGGTATTCCTTCTTGAACGGGTTCTTGAAGCCACGCAGCTTCGGAAGGCGCATGTACAGCGGCAGCTGGCCACCTTCGAAGCCCGGACGAACCTGATAGCGCTTCTTGGTGCCCTTGTCGCCACGGCCCGAGGTCTTACCCTTGGAGCCTTCACCACGGCCAACGCGGATACGATCCTTGTTGGCACCCGGAGCCGGCTTCAGGTCATGCATCTGCAGAATGTCTGCCATAATCAGTCAGCCTCCTCGACGGTGATCAGGTGACGGAGGACCTGCAGCTGGCCACGAAGGGCCGGAGTGTCCTCACGAGTCACGGTCTTGCCGATCTTGTTCAGGCCCAGAGTCTGAGCCGCAGCACGCTGCTTCGGAGTGGAGTTCACCAGACCGTGGTGCAGCTTGATGTTCAGGTTAGTCATCACTCACCGTCCTTCTGAGCAGCCTTGGCCTGAGCCTCTTCACGAACCTTGCGGGCCTCGGCGATGCCTTCGGCGCGAGCACGCAGCAGCGCGTCCGGAGCCACCTCTTCGAGAGACATGCCACGACGTGCGGCAATCTCTTCCGGCTCTTCGAGCTTCTTGAGGGCGTCGACGGTTGCGCGCACCACGTTGACAGCGGTGGCGGAGCCCATCGACTTGGTCAGGACGTCGGTGATGCCAGCGCATTCCATGACGGCGCGGACTGCACCGCCGGCGATAACGCCGGTACCCGGAGCAGCCGGGCGCAGCAGCACGGTGCCAGCGGCATCGTGGCCGATCACCGGGTGGGTGACGGTGCCCTTGATGCGCGGCACGGTGAACATGTGCTTCTTGGCATCCAGCTGGCCCTTGGCGATTGCAGCCGGGACCTCACGGGACTTGCCGTAGCCAACACCAACGGTGCCCTTGCCGTCGCCAACCACCACGAGGGCGGCGAAGCTGAACGTACGACCACCCTTGTGGGTCTTGGACACACGGTTGATGGTCACCACGCGATCGAGCATCTCGTTCTCGTGAGATTCCTCACGACGGTTGCGACGCTCGCCACGACGACCCTCACCGCGCTGGCCACGACGGGACTTGCGGTCCTCGTTGTTGGACTCAGCGGCAGCCTGAGTGTTCTGAGTTTCTTCAGCCACTTGGGTTTCCTTCGTTTCGTTGTCGCTCACAGTGCAAGACCTCCCTCGCGGGCGCCATCAGCAACGGCTGCGACGCGACCGGTGTACTTGTTGCCACCGCGGTCGAACACGACTGCGGTGATGCCGGCAGCCTTGGCCTTCTCGGCGATCAGCTCGCCGACCTTCTTGGCGGCCTCAGTCTTGGTGCCTTCGAAGCCGGCGAAGTCGGCCTGAAGAGTGGAGGCGGACACCAGGGTAATGCCCTTGGTATCGTCGACCACCTGAGCAACCATGTGACGGTTGGAGCGGGTGACCACCAGGCGCGGACGCTCGGGGGTACCGGAGATGCGCTTGCGGATACGCGCGTGACGGCGCTTGAGAGCTACCTTCTTGCCTTTTCCGAGAATAGCAACGCTCATATCACTTACCAGCCTTTCCAGCCTTGCGCAGGATGCGTTCATCGGAGTA